>Ga0136558_1000369_pt1 | contig 25662 bp, 22 predicted proteins | sample AntRauTorckE6833_FD_101391 | JGI IMG/M metagenome (GOLD analysis project Ga0136558, IMG submission 101391) | Saline lake microbial communities from Rauer Islands, Antarctica - Metagenome Torckler E6 #833 | ecosystem: Environmental > Aquatic > Non-marine Saline and Alkaline > Saline | place...
AGAAATTCCCTCATGTTGTAGAAAATGGTAGACAATATACACAAAATTTTCGACCCCATACGTCCACCGCCGGTGCTGCCGATAGATTTGTCCGATAGTCTGCCACAGTGAAGGAGCTGCGTTTGCATCCATTGATACTGGATACGACAGCGGCACCACCTGATACGCACCATCGTTAGACAATAGATTCCAATAAATACGCGAATCTTCACTCACTACATTTGATTGCCAGTATCCCACCTCATACAAAGCCTGAAAACTCACTGAATGAGAAGAAAATGTCGCCATCCGCTCTGGACGTTCCTGCTGTACCATTTCCCAAAATGTACTACTCATAGCCACTACCCGCGATAATGCCGGAGCCTTCCACATATTATTATTAAAGATAGGGATTGGTTGAAAAGAGCTTTTTAATGGATTCTCAGCGTGCAAGAAATGCCACGTCAGACAATTGAAGTAGTCTGGATAAATTACGGTATCGATATCAAAAATTGATACGATCACCTGATCATACCGAAGACCTCTGGCATCCAGTATATCTTTTCTCGCTTCCTCAATCGCATAGGCAGCATTTGATCCTTTTCCAGCCACCTCACCCGGCACATCTTGGGGGTGAACGGTCACTAAAAGTGTACCGAACCGATCACTCCAGCGCGCCTGCATATGAGCGGCGGTTTGAGCAGCTGCTTCTCCAGCACGAGCTTCAGTCGCCAGTACTACTAACAATTTCTCATCTGGAGTATGGGCTTTGGCTAAAGCATCGAGAGTCGCGTTTACAATCTCTTCTGATTCGTTATAAAAAGGTAAGACTACTAAATGATGTAGATGATTATGTGGCAAGTCATGTAATTGTGCTCGCCAGTCAACCGCCATATTTTTTCGCAGCCGTAGCCAGTTATGACGCAAATGGTACGACAAGAAGGCCGTCTTTAGGACCCAGTAAATCGCGAATGCAATAATAAAATACGCCGCAATGAACGGCGCGTACATAGACAATAATACTACACTAATTAGTGTTCCCCACGCTGTTAATCCCGGCAATATCTCTAGCCCACGATATACCCAATAACGCTTTCCAGTTAACTCCGGTGCTCGTCCAACATGAAAATCCGCTCGTCGAGCGTATGGTAAAAGATGTGATACATCAGTATCTGTGGTGTCACCCTGAGACATAGTAAAGTAGTAGCCTGAGTATATACTGGTTACCGTACAAAATAAAGACTCCTAAACTAAAGAACTAACTATCAAATCTTCAGACATTGTTCTTATAAAAAAATGTCTGAGTGGGTACCCAGCAAAGCTATCTAACTAGCTTACACACGATTATTTGACGCTTTCCTTTACAGTAGTGAGCCACCTGTCAGGCTCGAACTGACGACCTACGGTTTACAAAACCGTTGCTCTACCAACTGAGCTAAGGTGGCTCACTAATGTAAATACATTACAAGAAAGCAGGGCTGGTCATGAGATGACGTGTTCAAATCATTACCAACCGCCGTATTTATACCAAAAACAGCTACGCAAGTAAAGCCAACCTATTACCAACTACCGACCTTCAATCGCTGCTTGTTTACGAGCCTTTTTTTCACCGTCAGATAAGGCACTGTTATCCTGATGTTCTCGTAACTCAGTAAGGTGTGTACGGCCCGATTCTCCCCACACTTGTTTCGCTTTTCGAATCGATTTGGTTCGTTTACGGTTGTATTCAAAATACGCCATCAACCCGTCGTAGAGATTGGCGATTCCTAAGAGTAGACTACGTAAGAATACATGCACAACGTAGCGAAACCCTAGCTGTAAGACAAATCGCCCTACTACCAGACGAACAGTACCCCATACTTGAACAATGGCTTGTAACAATCGATCAAACCAATTACGGACACGTCGTAAAAAAATTCGGTTACCGCGCTTTTGCTCAACGTGTAATAGACTCAGTATCAGCAAAAAGAAACTGCTCACTCCGGCAAGTACCAGAATACTGGTCAACATACAAAACCTCTATTTGACTGATAGTCGTTTTACTGCCAACACACTGATATTTTCTCCAAATGCCTGTACTGCTTCCTGTACCATATCCCCAATAGTTTTTTCTGGGTCTTTCACAAATGGTTGCTCCATTAGAATACTGTCTTGGAAGTACGATTCCAGTTTTCCAGCCAAAATCTTATCCTGTAGTTCTTCTGGTTTATCTTTTACCTCTGCAGCAAAAACAGCTTTAGCTGCTTCTTGCGCCTTCTCATCAATTTCATTCCGGGTTAGATACTGTGGGTTCATAGCAGTAACATGCATCGCAATGTCCCGAGCCAAGGTAACGAACTTTTCATTCTTAGCAACAAAATCAGTCTCACACGCTAAGTGCACTAATGCAGCTACTTCATTCGTGTTGTGGGTATAGGTACCAATAACACCAGCACCAAATTCACGATTTGACTTTTTCTCGGCTACTTCTGCTCCTTTTTTCTTTAGAAAAACCATAGCTTTCTCCATATCGCCACCAGCTTCTTCTAAAGCTTTTTTACATTGCATTACTGAAATTCCAGTTTGATTTCGTAATTCTTTTAGTTGTGCTGAAGAAATTTCCATAGAGAACAATAGTTACGTTAATACTAAAATAAAAATGAACCTGACTGCGGTTAGGCAGCAGTAGCTGCTTTTTGTTGCGTTGTACTTGGCTTTGGCTTTGGTGCAGCTACACCAGCTTTTTGAGCTCGCGCTAAAGTGGCTAACACTAATTCTACACTACCACGTAAAGAGTCATTCATTACAATCGGATGATCAATTTGACTCACATCACAATCAGAGTTCATGATAGCGATTACTGGAATACCCATAGTCTTCGCTTCTTCTACTGCAATTTGATCGTGTCGAGGATCAACGATTACCATAAGATCTGGACAGCGATTCATTTGTTGAATACCGCCAAAATTATGACGTAGCTTGTCCATTTCTCGACCAAGGACAACCAGTTCCTTCTTGACGTACTTACGATCGAGCTCACCTGAGGCTTGCTCAGCTTCTAAATCATTAAGACGTTGGATACGTTTTTTAATCTCATAAAAATTGGTTAGTACCCCACCAATCCATCGATTTACAATGAAAGGTGTCTCTAAACTAGTCGCGGTATCTCGTACCAAGTGTTTACTTTCGTCTTTAGTACTCACGTACATGATTGACTTGTCTTGTTTGGCGTAGTCCTCAATCAGAGCAGCTGCAGTAGCAATTTGCTCTGCTGTCTTTTCTAAATCAAAAATATCATTACCGTCTTTGGTGCCGTACAAATACGGTACAACGGTTGGGTGACGACGACTTTTAGTGAATCCGTAATGGGCACCAACTTGAAACAGCTGGTCAATATCGATATTGTGAGTTGTTTGGGTATTCATAAATTATATAACAAGTGCTAAGCGGCTAAACAATGGAGCACTTCATAAACGAGGGTAAATGTAGCATAGGGAACCAGTTTATGCAACTTGTAATTCATCTACCGCAGCTTGTAAATCAGCAAATATTTGGTCTAATCCTCCAGCCAAAACAGCTTCGAGGTCATGCCACGAGACCTTAATCCGATGATCAGTAATCCGGCTCTGCGGAAAATTATAGGTACGAATCTTTTCTGACCGGTCTCCAGTACCAATTTGATCTCGTCGTTCGGCAGAATGCTTTTTAGCCTCCTCCTCTTCATGCAGCGTCTCTAGTTTGGCCATTAAAATACTCATCCCCCGTTCACGGTTTTTAAGCTGTGAACGTTCTGATTGACAACGCACCTCCAAACCGGTTGGTATATGCACCAACCGCACAGCCGTTTCGACCTTGTTTACATTTTGTCCACCAGCTCCGCCAGAGCGAGAAAATTCCATCTGGATATCACCTGGGTCTATCTCAATACTTGGTTTTTTACGCATCGGTAGTACGGCCACTGATGCAGTTGAAGTATGAATTCTGCCAGATTTTTCTGTTACCGGTACTCGTTGCACCCGGTGTACTCCAGTTTCATAGCGAAAATGTCTATAGGCATCTGGATGTGAAATTTCAAACGCAGCTTCTTTGTACCCACCAGAACTTCCTTTTGACTCGTGATCAATCAAAACTTTCCACCCTTGCTTATTCGCATACTCTAAATACATGTGCGCTAATTCCTCAGCAAACAACGCCGCTTCATCTCCTCCAGCACCAGCCCGCACCTCTAGCACTACTCCGTACGGTTTGGCCTCTTCTTCCTTATCCGTTTCTCTAATTCGCTCCATTTCTTGATATAAATCTTGCATGCGACTTTCGTACTCAGTCACGTCTTCGTTGGCCATTTCTTTCATATCTGCATCAGCTTCTCCTAACGCAACTGCCTCATCACGTTTTTCAGCATACATATCAAACTGCGACGCTAAAAATTGCGTCTTTTGATTTTCACGAAACTGCGTCAATAATTCGGGGTCAAATTCCATAGGGTAAAGAGAGACACTGCTATAAATCATTATAGCAGTGTCTGGTTGGTTGCAAGGTCGTTATTTTTTACGAGTACCTGCTTTCTGGGCACGTGCTTTGAAGCGTTCGACTCGTCCAGCGGTGTCCATCACCTTTTCTTGACCAGTATAGAATGGGTGTGATGCGCTCGACACATCAACGTGTGCGAGTGGATACTCGTTCCCATCAGTCCATTTATCGGTTTCGGTGGTTTCAATAGTTGAACCAATCAAAAACCGATCTCCGTTTGAGTTGTCTTGAAAGATGACCTTGCGGTAGTTTTCTGGGTGAATACCTGTTTTCATAAAATATTGCAATTAATGTAGTGCCCAATATACCAGAAATATCCCATACTACAAGTCAAAGGACACTAATTTCCCAGTACACGAATCTCACGCTCAATTCGTTGCATACGATTCATCACCTGATCACCATAGAATTGGTTTTCCGGTCGACTCGCTCCACCCCAACCGGCATAATAACGCAGTGCCGCTAATCGTCCATTACTGGCCGCACCATTGTCACGTAGCAATAACGCTGTAGCCAAGAAAGCGTCCTGATTATTAAATGGATTTGCTGGTCCACTGGTCTTATTGATAGCCCGAATCGCGTCTTGGTTTTGGTCGTACACCCAGCCACTGCCTGTATTTACAATTCCACCATACATGGCCCAAGTCGAAGGAATAAACTGTGATGGCCCCATAGCCCCACCCCAGCCAATTCGTTGACCATTTCGCTGTACCAACGGACAGGATACTTGCTGTCGGCGAGGGTCAAATCCAAGTATTTTTGCAACCGCAACAAAAACCGGCGCATCGCGATCAGGGTGCATTACTAACGTTCCACTGCGAGTATCGTTATAGATACAGCTACCAAGGTTGGCACCCAGGTTTGTCTCTTGCTCTAGAATAGCCAAGATTAACGCTGGACTTACCCCCGTCTTACTGCTGGCGTACTTGGCTAACGAAACTGCCTCTGGGAACGGAATCGACCCTCCTCCCCCCAACAGCTGGAAAAGTGCATTACGCAGCTCGCTGGCGGTACGTTCTTGCGCCTGCAGTAATTCTTGATACGCCTCTTCTTCACCACGAGTCACAGCTAACACTCGTTCCTTTTCGTCTTCTTGTCGTTCAATTTCTGACTTCTCTAATTCTTGACGACGCCGCAACTCTGCTTCGGTAAGTTGTTTGTCTTCAAGTTGGTTTTTTTGTTCGACGGTATCGCGCTTGATTTCTCGTAAGATTGAAAGCGATTCTTTTAAAGAATCTTGCAGCACCCGAAACGTATCATATTCAGTAAAAAACTCAGAAAATTGCTGCTTACTCAAAAGTAACTCAACTAACGACACATCATTCATTTGTGCCTGCTTACGCACTAGGCTTCCGAGTGACTGTTTTTGACGATTAGATCGTTCGGCCAAAATTTCTAACACTTCCATTTTATCACCGATATCTTCATCCAGTTGCTCGATGGCTAATGATCGGGCTTGAATGCCATATTGCACCTGCTGAATCTGACCTTCAATAATACCAATATCACGCTCCAGCGACTGTCGCTCTAATTGCTTATCTTCGATTAAACGTCTTTGCGTTAAGATTTGGCGTTCTACTTGTTGTAGCTCACGTTCGATTCGCTCTCGACGCTCGGCTTCTGATTCATCAGCCAAAACTGACCACCACGGCGCCAATAACATGGCCGCTGCACTTAAAAACACTAGTGCAAAACCACCTAACCACCACAGTCGTTGAACGCTACAATTCATGGCCTCTAGTATAGCAGATTCTTACGATGATACGTAACGAAAAACCCACGCAGTGACGTGGGTTTTTCGTTACGTATCGTACAGAGTATCTTAACTCGTCTCTTCGGTAGCTTCTTCTCCTCCCTCTTCCCCTTCTTTTCCTTTCTCCTCTACTTCAATCGCATCCATATCAACCTCAGCAGTATCCTCTTCTGGCTCTTCTTCACGCACACCTTGTGCAATAGCTACCATCTCATCAGCTTCATGATCGATAGTTACTCCCTCAAGTACCGGTAAATCACTCACTAAAATATGATCTTCTGCCTCAACTAAAGTCGACAAATCTACTTCAATATTTTTCGGTAATTTACTAGGGCGACAGGTGATACTAACTTCATGCAACACTTTGTTGACCATTCCTCCGCTCTTTTCAATCGGTGCCTCACCCACAAACTCTAGCGATACATTAGTGGTAATATCTTTTCCGCGTTCAATTGCATAAAAGTCTACGTGTTGAATCCCACCTTTTACTGGATGAAAATCTACTGCCTGTACCAAGACCTCGACTGGCTTGCTTAAGCCTTGCAACTCAACAATCGCTGATTCTCCTACTTCTTTTAAAACTCGTTCAAAATCAGCTCGAGGCAATCGTAATGAAACTGCTTCTTGTTTTGGGCCGTACATTACGGCCGGAATCTCGTCCGCTTGTTGCAAAACCGCACGTGATTCAGAGCTTCGCTCTTGGATTTTTAGTGATACTGTCATACGGTGATTAGACTAGCATAAAATGAAAAAACAACAACCGATTCCTTAACCACACACCCGGAGCTCCTTAATTTAGTTTGCATGCTACACTGGCTAATGTATGTCACATAAATACGATTTTGTTTCTATCGGTGATATCGTAATCGACGCCTTCATTGAGCTGTCTCAAGAAGACGCGACCGTATCGACCGACCCAAACACTGGACGCAAAACCTTATCCATGAACTTTGGTGATAAATTACCATATAACGACGTTACCGTTGTAAACGCCGTCGGTAACTCGCCAAATGCTGCTGTATCCGCTCACCGTTTAGGTCTAGAGACCGCCTTAGTCACCAACCTCGGAAACGACCGTTGGGGCAAAGACTGTCTGGAGCAACTTCGCCAAGAAGGTGTACACACCGACTACGTAGCCGTACACGAAGACAAGAAAACGAATTATCATTACGTTCTTCGTTATGGTCCCGAACGTACCATTCTAATTAATCACGAACAATATCCGTACCAACTCCCAGACTTTGCTGAACCACCACGGTACCTTTACTTCTCTTCGGTTGGCGAACATGCGTTACCATTCCACGACGAAATTGCTAACTACGTACGAGAAAATGACACCAAGCTTGTGTTCCAACCAGGAACCTTCCAAATCCGTCTTGGGTACGAAAAGTTAAAAGACCTTTATGCAGTTACTGACATCTTTTTCTGTAACAAAGAAGAGGCTCAATCAATTCTGCAAACTGACGAACAACATGTACCAACGTTGATTCGAAAGTTCAAAGAACTAGGCCCTCGATTACCAGTCATTACCGACGGCCCTGGAGGAGCCTATGTAGTAGATGACGATGATCAGGCTTGGCACATGCCAATGTATCCTGATCCAGCGCCACCAGTTGACCGAACTGGTGCCGGAGACTCATTCTCTTCTACATTTACCGCGGCCATTGCCTTGGGACATGACCCAGCCACCGCACTTACTTGGGGGCCAGTCAATTCCATGAATGTAGTACAACACATTGGAGCCCAAAAAGGATTAGTGTCTCGCGAACAACTACAAGACCTACTCGCGAACCGCCCAGAAGAATACGTTGCCAGCAAAATTGACTAGCAGTCAATTTTTCTCGCAAAAAACCTCGGCCAGTACTGGCCGAGGTTTTTTGTTGAAAACTATATTATGAAAGTCGCTCCAAAACCCGTTTACTGGCACGGACAATCGCCTCGCTATCGAGCTCGAAATGAGCCAATAACTCTTCTGGGGTGCCAGACTGTCCAAATGTATGCGCTACCCCCACTCGCTCAATATAGGTCGGTTTAATTGCACTCAAATACTCAGCCACCGCTGAACCAAGACCACCTTCTTTCTGGTGCTCCTCCACCGTCACAATTGCATCATGCTCCGTAGCCGCAGCCAATATCACCTCTTCATCAAGTGGGTAGATAGTTGCCACATTAATAACCGACACGCCAACTGATTGTGTTTCTTCGAGGATTTTAGCAGCTTGCAGCGCATCGTACGCTCTCGTGCCGGTGGTTAAGATTGCTACACTGCGGCTGTGTGTATCATTCTTGGTATAAAAATACTCTGCTTTACCGATAGCAAACGGTGATTCCTCAGTCGTTACCACCGGTGACGCTGCTCGAGCCACTCGAATATATACCGGCCCGTCATACTCAGCCGCTGCCATGACTGCTTTCTTGGCTTCGTGCACATCGCACGGTGCCATTACTACCATATTTGGCATCACCCGCATAATGGCCATATCCTCAATCGCTTGATGCGTTGCTCCATCAGGTCCAACCGACACTCCGGCATGAGCACCAATAATTTTTACGTTAGAATCGTTGTAGGCAATGGTTGTGCGAATCTGCTCCCAATTACGCCCTGGTGAAAACATAGCGTACGATGCAATAAACGGCACCTTACCCATCATGGACATACCCGCTGCTAGCGAAGCCATGTTCTGTTCTGCTACTCCAGCTTGAATAAACCGATCCGGAAATTCTTCTGCAAATAGATGAGTCCGGGTCGATTCTGTTAAGTCAGCCGCTAACGCTACTACTTGAGCATTTTTTTTAGCAGCTTCAACTAAACCTTCTCCGTATCCATTTCGGTTGGGAACTCGGTCAACTGCACCAGTAGTGATTTTTTGGTCTAAATGTGATGCGTACATAATTTATAATTCATCCTTAGTAATCATTCCTGATAAAGTACGGAGTTTTTCTAATGCTACCCGAGCTTGCTCATCGCGAGGCACCCGATCTTCCGGCCCCTTCCCTGGTGGATTACCGTGCCAACGGAAATCACGCTCAAACACATCAACTCCTTTCGAGGCAATTGTATGCGCAATAATAATCGACGGCTGTCCATAAACAGCCTGTGCTTTACCAATCGCGTCGTTGATACTTCGAATATTGTGACCATCAACTTCTTGCACATCGAAGTTAAAGGCAGCAAATTTTTCTGCCAGTGGCTCTAACGGCATCACATCCTTGGTATACCCATCAATCTGTATCCCATTCCGATCAACAATGACGATTAGGTTATGTAGCTGCTCTCGTCCAGCCAACATGGCTGCTTCCCAAATTTGCCCTTCATTCAGTTCCCCATCGCCAGTCAAACAGTAGAAGTATTTTGCGGAGTAAGGGTTATCGATTCGTTCAGCCAACGCCATACCAGTGGCCTGCGACAAGCCCGATCCAAGTGGCCCTGAACTAGTTTCAATCCCCGGTAATGTACCGCGGTGCGGATGTCCTTGGAGACGGCTACCAAACTGTCGTAGTGTCAGCAATTCTTCCACTCCAAAATACCCAGCGTGTGCCAAGGTAGCGTAGAGTCCAGGGCAAATGTGTCCATTTGATAACACTACTCGGTCACGTTCTTCCCAGTCTGGTCGAGCCGGATCATGTTTTAAAACGTGAAAATACAGTAGTGTCATCACATCAGCCATACCGAGTGGACCAGCAGTATGACCGCTTCCAGCTGCCGCCAGCATCTCGATAATACTTTGCCTAATCTCGTTTGATTTTTGTTCGAGTTCGTATACGTCGTTTCCACTTAAATAGCGCATGTCTAGATATCTATTTGATTATCTTCTTTAGTATAACAACTTGCACCCAGAGTTTTCGTTTACGACTGTGGACGAGCTAGGGCTTGTAATGTGTTAAATGACTGCTCAGGCTCAGCTGCTCCCATAATAGCTGAGCCAACCACAAACCGATCAGCCCCAGCGTCACGCAATCGTTCCAGTGTAGTAGCATTTACACTACCATCAACACTAATAGTAAGAGTTGGATACTGCGTCAGGATATGCGCAATTCGTTCTAAGACCCGTTCATCAAATGCCGCTCCCTGCGCACCAATAGTCGCAATCCCCATCACTTGAACATAGTCTGCAACTGCAAGGTACGGCAGCAGTGTGTCTAGCGGTGTATCATTTAAAGCACTCACGCCAACGCTCACAGTATCGTAGGTAGCGATAAAATTTTTTATCGCTACCACATCAACGGTCTCCACATGAAAAACAATCATCTGCGCTCCAGCCTCGACCCACGCCTCGGCAGCCGTAAGCGGATCAGTTACCATTAGGTCCACCTCTACCGTATGTGCTGATAGCTGACTCGTCTGTGTTTGCGGCCGACCTTCCGGCGTATATGGCCAACTACTCATTGGTACAAACTGCCCATCGACTACATCAATGTGGAGTTCGTGAGCAAACTGCACTGCTCGTAAAGCCGTTTTTAGATGTGACTCACTTTCGGGAATAATCGCCGGTATAACTCTTTGGATTTGTCGAACAGTATTCATGTACGATCTAAGTGTTTAGTAATGTGCGATATCTGTTGATTGCGTCGTATATATTTAGTAGTTTCATTACGTGGCGTATGGAGCCATTCCCAGATTAATCGCTTACACTCATCGACTGACACAAACCGAGCCCCAATAGACAGCACGTTTGCATCGTTATGTTCACGAGATAGTGTCACAATTTCATCTGGACCGCCGTAATACACCGCCGCCCGTACCCGAGGAAACCGATTGGCCAACACAGCTTCACCTTGCCCAGATCCACCAAATATAATGGCAGCGGTGTGTTGAGGATATAACGATACTGTCCGTACCGCTTGACTGATGTACGTTGGAAAATCATCCTCTGGATTATGAACAAACGCCCCAAAATCAGTCACTGGTATTGACTCAGACTGAAGCCAGTCACGCACCGCATCTTTATGCGCCAAGCCAGCGTGGTCAGTAGCTAAATATATATGAGTAAACTGGGGTGTAGGTTCTGCCATATTATAGCGTTTATCGACTAACCTTCAGCAAGCACATTCGCAACGGCTTCGACATGTGTGAGCAATGTATGCGTATAACTGGTCTCGTTATCATACCAAGCTAGTACCTTTACCAAATTACCGCCAACCACGCGTGTAAACGATAAGTCTGCAATTGAGCCAAACCGAGCTCCAATGATGTCAGTTGATACTAGCGGTTCGTCGGTAGCTGTAAAGATTCGAGCCCATCGATCACTCTTCGCTGCCTCTACCAGTGCATTATTAACCTCCTCCACTGTGGTGTCTCGACTGGCAATAAAAGTTACATCAACAATCGAACCGACCGGTACCGGTACTCGCATAGCCATCCCATCAAAGTTACCGGCCAGTTCAGTATGCACCAGAGTAGTTGCTTGCGCCGCACCCGTTGTACTCGGAATGATATTTAAAGCCGCCGCTCGACCACTACGCAAATCTTTCTTCCCTGGCCCATCGACCAACGATTGCGATGAAGTGTAGGCGTGCACGGTATTTAACACTGCCTTCTCAATTCCAATTGATTCTTTCAAGATTCCAATCACTGGACTAGTAGCGTTGGTGGTACACGATGCATTAGAAGATATCTGACACGTTTGCAACTGCTCATCGTTTACCCCCATTAATACCGTAGCACCAGACACCCCAGCTTCTTCCGGATTACCTTTAACTGGTGCCGACAAAACTACTCGCTTGGCTCCACCAGTTAAATGTTTCTTCGCCAGTTCATACGTAGTGAAGAAACCGGTAGATTCAAGAACAATATCAACGTCCATTGCTCCCCACGGAAGTTTCTCAGGATCTTTTTCTTGTAAGAATTTTATTTCGGTATCATTAACCAACAGCGTATTGTCCTTCGTAGACACCGAAAATTCACTCCGTCCATAAACCGAGTCAAACTGCAGCAAATACGCTAAGGTATCGATGTCACCCAAATCGTTGATTGCCACTACATTGAAATGTGGATTATTGTGGGCCATTCGAAAGAACGTGCGACCGATTCGTCCAAACCCGTTGATTGCTACATTAACCATAAAAAGAACGCTGATGCCTAACTAATATATACTTATGATACCAGACCGCAGTCTAATTCTGTCTATTTATCCTCACGCTCAGTAAGTGACTTCTCTTCTTCTTGTCGCCGTCGTCGCCAAGCAATAAACCACCACCAAATACCGCCACTACACATCCCCACCAAAAACATCCCACCAAAATAAAGCGCCCAAGGCAACCACCCTTCTGCCACTAACTCATCCGTCGCCCCCGCCGCTACCAACGTACCGCCAATGGTTACCAGCCGCTCGTCGGTTACATCATAGACAGTCAACCGTAACGGGTAATGAGCTGGCTGCTGCAAAGAACTAATTTCAGCTTCATAGTAAGTCAGTTCAGTATTTGCTCGTAAAAGATACGATGCTTGTGGCGCTTGTCGATTAGGCATACCCAAGGTCACCATAACTACCTTTAAGTGCGCTGGCACTGTATCATACGGAATACGTAACAAAAACGGCTCTTTCGTTTGCACCTCAAGCTCATCAGCTGGTGCGGTATGAATGGTTCCCAGCTGCACTATCTCTATATCAGTAAACCGTGGCCAAACTATTTTTTTAGGTGGCACAGTAGTGGCTGTCTCAGACCCACTATCCGTCGTCGTAGCGACCGGATCTGGTTCTAATAAAGGAGGCAGCACCAACGGATTGCGAGGTTCGCGAGTAGCGTTTACTACTGCCCCTGAAGAGTACTGACCATCTAGGTTAAAAGTAAAAACCGTATAAAATTGCTCTAGCCTATCCCGAAGTACTGTCGCGTCAGTAAATGACTCAGCTGTACCCTCGTACACCACTACCCCATCCCAAGGGTCAGTCGGAAAGAATCGATGGTTTCGTACTACTCGCACGTAAGTTGATTCTTTGGTTGAGGGAATTTGCCAATGCAATAACACATCGTTCCCCACCACATCGGCTCGCAAATCAAACACATTGCTCGGCCGACTGATTATCACCGACGGCTCAGTAACAAATGACCCGGTGGCCACCACCGCTTCTTGACCAAATCTATCAGCTAAAAATAGTTCGTAATAATACGTAGTATTTGGCTCCAGTTGTGTCACAAAAGTTTGGTGATCAATTCGGTAAATACCGCTACCAATAGAGCCAAGCTCGTAGCTTGGAGTAGTACCGTACCGTAACTCATACTGGGAGAACATTGGTGTATGGAAAGTTACCCGCGCACTCCGTGCCCCTGGTTCGATGCGCAGATCCTCCACCGACGGTTTAGGTGCTTGACCGTACGTTGGTCCCTCTGGCGATATTGCTGCTGGAGGTACTATAGCTAGCGTTGTCGTAGCAACCGCTATAGATGAACTGGAAAAGTTTAAACTTTGGTCAAAAGCTCTGATGGTATACGAATAGGTGGTACTAGCCGTCAGACCTATGTCTGAGTAAAACAAAGTAGTAGTAGTAGCAATCTGCACCAAATCTCGAAACACTTGGTACCCAGCTACTCCTGAAAAAGAATCAGTCGAGGCTCCCCAACTAACATCAATCTGAGTGGTCGCCACTGGCGTAGCAGTGACTGGCCCAGGGGTCGTTGGGGCGGCTGCGTCACTACCATACTGCACTGTAATGGGAAATGTGTCGCTCGCTTGTCCGTAGGCTATAAACGGCAACAGTACCCCCAGCGCCATTACACATAATCCGCGGTACGTCATAGCGGCAACGCAGTTACCGTTGTCGTCGCTACGTAATCACCCGGAGCTTGCACCACATCACCCCCGACGCCAACTCGAAAATAAATTATACTTTCCGTTCCACTGGGATGATTTGCCGCCGTACCAGTTACGATTGTCTGGGGCGTGGTCGACAGACCATCCCAACATGTCTGAGCAGTATTGGTACTTCCTGTGCCGCACGGCGCACTCCCACTATGTAAAAACCGTGACTCAGCATCAGCACTCAATACCGAATACCCTAAATGTGCATCTGTCGAACCGATTGCAAAAGTATAGTCGGCACTACCGCTAGGGACATAATCACCAATGGTGTAGGTTCCCCCCTCCGCTTGTAGGGCAGGATTACCAGCCGCTTCAATTAAAATCTCGTAGCCGGCCGGATTATCGGTAGTCACCGTTACGCTGGTTGAACCATTCGAGACCCCACCAGCAAGCCCCGGAATAGATGGGGCCAACACTACTGAATTTGGTTGCGTCATCGCGATAGTGATAGCCTGCATTTGCTGATAGCCAGCTCGCAAAGAGAACGAGCTACTATCTGATTTCCCAGAGGCAATTTCTCCGGTCGTATCCTCAAGCGTATACGAGCTCGAGGTGCTATAGAGACCACCAACATTCACACTATCGCTCTGAATTTGATAACTGGTGCCACTCATTACCTGCGCTACCGATATATGTGTACCGAAAAGCACAATCGGGGTAAGCAATAAGGCACAGCCGAAAGCCAGCCGTGTATCACGACTGAGTAACATACTTACGTTTTTCGTTTAAACTCGAAGCGGCTAAAGATAAATCGTATTAGGTAAAAAACTAAGAAAATGACTACAAAGACACCAACGAGTAGTTTCCACGGAATCACCCAAAAAGAGAACGACATTTCGTCAACAATGTCATCGTAGCCACGGTTAATCTCGGCCGTAGCCGTATAACGCCCAATCAGGAATTCACGATTCCACTCGATTTCACGAGTACGAATTGACTCCGGCATCACAAACCATGGCTCGAGGTTCTGTACACCCACCTCTTCGCCCAGTAGGTTAGTAACGGTAATTCGACCGTATGGTGTGGTGTGAACTGACCCAAAGTTCTCATGCTCAAGGAGTAACTTGATTGGCCCGGCAGTAAAGAAAGTTTGGTCGTTAACAGTTGATAAAGACTGGAGCTGCATATCATAATCTATCTCCCCTGGAGTTTTTATAAAAAAGAGGGTTGCAATTCGACTTACGATTACTGAAGCGGGTTTAGCGCCACTTACTGCGCCTGAGTCATTTGGGTTACTAACCATCGTCACCAACAAACTACCATAACGCCCACCCGGCTGCGCATTAGCCGGAATCGAGATAGTCACCGGAATTCGTGCCCGTTCGGAGTGTTCTAAGTAGAATTCATCGTGTGGTACAGAAATATAATCCTTTAGCGTATACGGACCCCGTTCTTCACCTAACAATTTAATAGTTTTCTCACCAGTATCAGAACCAGTCGTGTCCTCAGTGTCAAAGGAGAAAGTTTTACCTTCTCCCATACGATTGGAGACAATCAGCTCGACGGTGCGAGACTCACCGGGTGCCAGCTCTAAGTCAAACCGCCCCGGGCCTATCACAAAGTCACCAAACACTTCTTGGTCTGGCAACTGCTCAATCTTATACGGTCGCGCTGCTGGTGGTACAGCGTAAGCAGCTGTGCTACTAGCTTCGCTTTCTAGCGTCACTATCTCCGAGTCCACCACTTCAGGTGCGTCCGTCGTAGTATCCTCGGCCGTCACCGGTTGCGCTAAAACACTCGCTGGCAACAAGCCAACGAGTGGTATGGCGATTGCCAACAGTAGTAATGTACGGAGTAACTGTGGTAAAGCAATCAATTTCATAAAGTATAGAGCAACAAGCTAACAAGTACTGTCAGTATACCGAGCTACTCTAAGCAGCGCAAGACTGACAATAACCTTGCTTAGTTTTCAGTTGCAGTCAGGGTGGCAGTAGCGGTGTAGAGACCAATCGGTAGAGTCGGACTAGGATTAGCTGTCACTACGACACGAAACGCCAATTCAGTAAGTTGTCCGTTGCTCGCAGTAGCATTTGAACTATTCACCAAGGTATAGTCGGTGGTAGCTGTTACGGGTAAAGTCCAACATTGATCAATCGTAGCTGAACCGCTTCCACAGGATGAGCCAGAAGACTGCAAAGCAGTTACCACGTCAGTTGAACTAGCAGTAAAGGCAAAGGCGGCTGAGTTAGCTCCGACAGTCCCGGCGTTCATGTCGTATTGAACTGCTCCAAAGTTTGGAATAACTGAGGAACCAGAATTGTAATTCATCGCAGTGGCGTCGGCAAACTTAATATCGAGCGTATAGCCAGCGGGGTTGTTGGTAGATACGCGGACTGATGTCTCCCCATCGGCAGTACCACCAGTAAGACCAGCAATTGTCGGTGATAACGTAACATCATTGGCTGGAACTTCAAAAGCGATTTCACCGGTAATTTCTTGTGTGACCGTAAACTCATCGGTTACCTGCCCTTGAGCTACCAGTGGCTCAAACGCTACGTAAAGTCCCAAAAGTAGGGGCATGATGAGCGCGGCCGATAACAAGGCCATCATTGGGTGTTGTTTAGAAAACTGCATGATAATTATTATATGTACATTACTACTAAATAATACCCCTTATTGTACAGCCTTACCCAATAAGCGAGAGTGGCTTTATACCGCGGCTGTGGATAAACCTACGCGCCATTATCGGTACTGCTGGCTGGAGTTTCCACTGGTAATTCTGTTTCCGGTGGCTCATTTGCATCAGTTTCTGGCGGTAAGTTGGCAGGATTAGGTTGTTCCTCCTCTTCTAGAGCCGGCGGTTCAGCAGCATCTTCCTCCTCTTCGACATTATCTGGATCAGATGCCGTACCGTCGTCAGCGACCGAATCGTCTATCCCACCATCTTCACCGTCGGCCTCAGTTGTTGTGCCGGTAGTAGTGTCGGTGGTTAGGTCATCAACCCCTCCATCATCTGACTCGGTTTCATCCTGATCTGGAGCGTCTTCATCCGTAGGGTCGGGTGCAGGGTCATCTGAATCATTACCATCCTCTACCGGAGGAGTTTCCTCCGGCGGCTGATTGGTTTCATCCTCTGGGGTACCACTTGGCGATGTGGTGGTGTTAATTTCAGCTTCTAGAATCTGTACTCGTTCTTCTAGGGTTTGGATTTTAGTTTGGTTACCACGCACTGTCTCCCAAATTTCTTTTATTGACTCCACCAACACTGCGGTGATGTTACGTGTATTAAGCGACCAATAGTCACCCCCCGTACGCACCACCTCAGGCAAGACCGAGTACACATCTTGGGCGATAAACCCAACCTCGGTCTGGGTTCCAAAACGCTCAGTATCACGCCACTCGTAACGTACTCCTTGTAAGTTAAGTACAACCGCTAACGCGTCTTCAATCGGTCGAATGTCGGTCTTTAAGCGTCGGTCTGACGGATCGCGAATAATATTACCATTCGCGTCAGTGGATAGACCGGTCGCTCCACCAAGAAGGTTAGTCGCATTAATAGTCCCGTCGACCGTAAGCTCACTACTAACCGTAGTGGTTCCCACCGCCAGCCGACCGGCAAAAGAAGAATCTCCGGAGTCAGTAACAGTGAGAATACCACCACTTTTAATCCCCTCAGTTCCTACATATAAACCTAAATCAGCCGTAATACGACCAGCCACGTTAGCGTTACCATCAATCGCTAAGGTTCCAGCTCGTAATGAATTAATCAAAGCAGATTGAGCTTGTAAGCCAGACACATCAACTACATGGAATCCGTCACCAGCATTGCTTGATGTGACATACGCGTAACTCCCTACTAACTGTACTGAAAGAGCATCGCCTGAAGCCAAGTCTACGCCACCAGTTTCTAGTGGAGATGTCGGATCACTAATATCAATAACGTGCACATCATCATTAGCGCCAAACGAAGTAACGTAAGCGTAACTACCAGCCAGCGTAATTGACGACATACTGGTTACCATATCGAGCCCTCCCACCTCAGCTACCGCTGTTGGGTCACCAATATCAATTACATGCACATCGTTTCCGCTCGCCCCAGTAACCACGTAAGCGTACGAATCACGCACTGCAACATCGTACGCTGTGTCGGGCAAATTAAGACTATCGACTTCCACCAACGCTGTTGGGTTACTGATGTCAATTACATGAAAATCATCACCCTGCAAGGTAGTGGCAGCAAAGGCGTAATTTCCCTGCACCGTAACGCCATTCACACCATCTGCCAGATTAATTGAACCAACTTCAACCGGGTTTAGTGGGTTACTGATGTCAATTACATGAAAATCATCACCCGCCGCGCCGCTTCCGACATACGCAAATCGACCACGGACCACAACATCATTTGCATCCGTAACTAAATTAACTGAACTCACTTCAGCTGGATTTAATGGGTCACTAATATCAATTACATGAAAATCATCACCAGTAGCATTGGACACGACATAAGCATAAGAACCCTGTACGTCAATTGCATTTACATCTGACGGAAGGCTGATACCGGTTTGTACAAAAGGACTGTTGGGATTAGCGATATTTATTACATGAAACTCATTGGCAGCTGAGTTAGTAACCACATAAGCGTAGATACCCCGAACGTAAAGATCATTAGCTCGTGCTGGCAAATCAATCGCCGACAATAACTTTGGTACATAAAAGTCACTACCAGTTCCACCCCGTTGTAATATAGAACCGTTCTGTACCGTTAAACGCGCTGCCGTGGTACTAGCTCCAATTCCTACCTGATTAGTAGCATAATCGTAGACAAAGCCCGTTAGGTTTCCAGACCCTAAAAACCGTACTGTACCATCGGTTACCAAACGCTCAGTTGGAGCAGCGACCCCGATACCCAAAAAGCCATTGCGGTAATTCAAGTTACTATCTTGCTCCAAAGCAGTACCAGCCGTATTGGCAAACTGCAACGCCCCAGCCACGTAGGCACTAGGAGTATCCAAAAGCTCAACGTAATTACTCGCACCACCACCAATTGAGGTCACATCGTCAAAACGCAAGTTGCCATTACCATCAGTTACCAGCAGCTGATTGCTCGTGCCGTCAGCTGCTGGTAAGTTCCAGACGGTGGTGGTCGCTAACCCACTGGCCGCCCGCAGGCCAACGTACTCGCTATTAGTTTCATCGTAGTAACGTATGACCGAACGATCCAGTACACTCATCGCCCCAGCGACCGTAAGCGCCGTACGCGGACTACTGGTACCAACTGCGAGCCGACTACCATCAAACACCAACTGTCCCGACTGCAACAGACCGGTACCGGCACTATTAGCGTACAATAGCGCATTCGCTGAGTACCCACTCGGCGTGTCACTCAAGCCAATAAAAGTACCGTCCCCTAGACCTAAAGTAGAGGTAGCCACATTTCGCCACGCGCTACCATCAAAACTAAACAAATCACCCGACGTCGCCGACGCAACCGAAACATCGGTCAGACCATCAATACTGGTAATACCGCCAATACACGTCCCATCCACCGCTACACAACCATTAGTTACATTAATCCCTCCCGAGAATTGCGAGCTCGTCGCACTCCTTACTTGTAATGTACCGTCAATAGTTGTGGTACCAACAACTGATAAAGGAGTTTCCGGAGTACTGGTTCCGACCCCTAGATTACTTCCGTCAAACACCAGTTGCGCCGACTGGGTCAGTGCGGTACCAGCCGCATCAGTAAACTGCAGCGCTCCAGCCAATAAGCTACTAGGAGTGTCGTTTAGTTGCACATAATTGGTAGCGGCGGCGCCACCAATACAAGTACCTCCAATTGCGAAACAACCACTACTAATATCAATACTACCGACGAAGGTCGAGGTGGCATTTCCAGCAACCGTAAGCGGTGTACTGGTAGCGGTGCTACTCCCTACTCGTAAGCTGGTGAAGCGACCAGTATTTGGTGAACTAGATCCAATCGGCGTATTTTCAATTAACCCACCACTAATAGTTAAGTTGTTCCGAGTGTCGCTATCGGTAATACAATCAGTACAGCCACCACGAGCACGGACTGAAGATAATCGCGATGTATTAGAAATACGCAGATTGCTGATTCGAATATCAACCCCTTCATCGAGCTCAACCTCACCCGTTTCCCCATCAACACTTAACACACCCACCAAGTCATCAGTGTCAACGGAAATAATTGGCTCGTTACGAGTCCCTTCAATGGTGACGTTCTCACCAGCTCGTACCTGATTAACCACATTAGCGGCAAATAATTCACCACCCTCTAAATCAACATCAGCTCCGGCGGTGGTTAACCCCCCAAGAGCTCGCACCACCCCAGCCACCTCAGTACTGCTAGCGATTGACACCGTACCCAACCGACTATTACCAGACACCTCAAGTGCCGCCAAACTCATTAAATTAGTTACCTGCAAATCAGCCGTCGTTATCGATGTCCCTTCGATTGTGTCACCAGTAACGGTAGTGGCCGAAACCGTTCCGGCAGTTACTCCACTAGCATCGACCGCTCCTGTAGTGACTCCTCCAGCCGTTACTCTCCCATCAATAGTAGCCAACCCAAAGGCCGCTGCCGCGGCCGAGAGAGTCCCGTTTACAGTGGTAGTGGCGAGCGTGCTACTGCCCTGCACGGTAAGGGTGTTAGCGACTTGCAATGGAGTATTAATAAGAAGCGTACCGTCAATCGGATCGCGGGCCGGCTGCAGTGCGGCGCTGACACGATACAGATTAGCAGCCGGTAGCTGACGCTCCAGCGCATTTTGTACAGCCGTTGCCGAGGCCGCTCCAATTTGCGTAATTCGAAACATATCACCAGCCATTATCCGATTACGCGTCTCATCCACCACGGAAAATACTGAACTGACTTGTTCCCACACCGACTCGTACCAAGCTGACTCTTCTGAAGTGGCCGCACTGGTAGCTGCTGTTGGTGGTGGCGTGGCGCCGCTAACTTGGGCCCCCAACTGAGGCCATCCCGACCGGTCAGGTAATCCGGTTACTGACAAAATGGCACTGACCACAAATATACCAACCACCACAAACAACAGTCCGTTACTGATTCGTTCCCAGAACTGTCTCCTTGATTGATACTTAGTCATAGCCAAACGCTCACTGCGGTCGCAGTTACCTCCATAATATCACGACCCCAGCCAAGCCACGTAAAGCTATACCACCGTACTCTTAGGTGGTTTCTTCGCTGTGTACATATAATTTGGCGTGGTTATTTTGTAGGAATAAAACCGCTTGCTCATACTCATACGTTGTCTGATTTCCGTCTGGCAGGGTCACCACTACCGGCACGGCTGATATCGGGGTCATAAAGTTTGCATGGTCAGGCAAAATCGTAAACGGCCCTTCGCGATTTTCTGATTCAATCGCCGTTACCTGACCCTCCCAAATCGGAGCAGCTGATGCCTGTATGGTAAACCACATACTTTCAGAGGTATTCATATATAGGTACAATAACCAACTTAGATTAGTCTAGCTGTTTTAAGATCACTAATGTATAGAAATTTATCAGCCGGAACCTCATCAACCACACCCCCTAAAATAGCCTGTACATCAGACACTACCGTAGCGCGTTTTACCTTTACCCCATCACGACCAGTCTCAGTTTCAGTCGATAAGAAAGATTGTGTCATATAGTTCAACAACTTCTGAGCCCGTGAATATCGTTTCTGATTTTCTACCGAGAGCTCCTCCTCACCTACAATCGATACAATCCGAGACAACTGCTTATATTGATTCAGAGCCTCAACTGCCGAAGTCGCCGCCAGATAATGCCCTTCACCCACCACCGCCGGGTTGAGTGCGCTCGAGGTCGAGTCAAACGGATCAATAGCTGGATACCGTCCTTCGTAGGTCATTTCACGCGAGAGCACCACCACCGCATCCATATGCGGCATGGTGGCCGAAACCGCTGGGTTACCAAACTCATCAGCTGGCACATACACCGTCTGTACTGAGGTCACATACGCATCTTCAGTCGAATATAAACGGTTTTCAAAATTAGCAATTTCTGACTGGAGCGTTGGCTGGTACCCAAACTCTGACGGTAGTTCACTTAACAGCGTCGATAGTTCACTTCCGGCTTGCAGAAAACGAAACACGTTATCAACAAAGAATAATACATCCTGTTTCGCCTCATCGCGAAAATATTCTACTAACGTCGCTGCCGAGGCTGAGGTAAGTGAGCGTACCGCCGCATTTTTATTAATGTGACCAAAAATAAGCGCGGTGCGATCAAGCACATCGTGTTCACGTAATGATTCCCACAAGGCATGTCCTTCACGAATTCGCTCACCAATTCCGGCAAAAACCGAAACCCCCGAACCACCGTATACCACGTTGCGCAAAATCTCTTCCTGCAACGTAGTCTTCCCGACTCCAGCTCCACCAACCAAAGCCATCTTCCCACCGCGCATCAGAGGAGTAAAAAAATCAATCGCTTTAATCCCAGTATCGAGCACCGTACTGGGGCGCACCACCTGCATACCCTGAGTCATGGTCTCATGGCGGTACACACTGCGGGTCACATCATGCTCGAGCGGTGGCCCACCATCAATGGGATCACCGTACAAATCCATCACCCGCCCGAGTGCGGCCTCACCTACCGGAATGGTAATCTGCTCACCGGTTGAGCTAATCGGTAACCCTCGCTCTATCTGGTCTACATCTGATAGTAGCAAACAAAATAACGTTCGAGGGTCTTCGTACGCGTACGCTTCTAACCGTACGGACTCATCGTTAGGACTAGTAAGTAACTCTCGTAACGCGGGTCGATACGCTTCATCACAGCGCACTCGCACAATCTGTCCCAGCACACCCCGCACCTGCCCTACCAATTGGTTTGCTGCTGTAGTGGTTTTTGTAGTGTTCGTTTTACTCATAATTCTCGGTCTGATACGTAGCCAGTAAAGGTCTCGAGCAAACGCATACTCTGAATGGTACTAATTTGCTTATGGATAGACCGCCGTTCACTTTGTACTAACTCATTAGCTCGCTCCCGAGCGCGTTGCATCTTCATTAGTCGAGCGCCCGTTAACGCTACTCGGGTTTCTAGCAACACTCGCCGGAACAGTGTCATACGTACTTGCGTACGAAAAAACCGTAACAATGCCGGTAAGTCCGGTTCAAAGATATAATCGACCTCTGGATTTACTGTTGAAGACGCCGCTGGCGGTTGATGCGTAATATCAGTTACCCGTGGTTCTTGTCGAAATGAGTTTATAAACGTAGGGTGTACTACCATCACCTCATTATACGTGGCAAGCTGCTCAATCACAGAACGTACCTCTGCATTAGTTGGGGTATCTTGCGCAAACTGCACCGCATCGACCACGCTACTCGGTGGCGTATGTTGTTCAAGATACTGTACCCCAGTACCCCCAATTACCAATGCTTTCGCTGTCGTATCATTTTCTAAACGTGTATATAACTCACGCATAATGTCGTTATTGAGCTGACCATAAAAACGACGATTCGCAGTTAAAGCGACGTAAATTCGCTCCTGCTCCTCCGGTAGGTCTAGTTGAATATCCTGCTCCTTGGCGTAGCCTTTAATCAGTTCCATCAGTTCATGCAGTTCGGCGTAATACGCTTGGTTCGCATCAAACTCAGCCCGGATAGCTTGTAGTCTAGTCGCACTAATGTCACGCAACATGGTGGTTACGAACTTGGCGGTCTCCGTTTGCTGGAGACGTTCTTGTAAATCACGAATGGCTGACATGGTCTCGAATTATTGTATGGTTGGCTTGGACTGCTTCTAGATACTCTTCCCACGAAACAGCATCATCAAGAGCCTGTTCTCGCAAGTCAGCGAGGGTATCTTGCTCAGTCAATACCGTTACTAGCAGAGCCTTATAATCCTCCACCTCAATGGCGGTTTCTTCGGGTAAGAAATAATTGGAAAAGACTAAGGTCAGCATCAACACCTGTACCGCCCGGGGTACACCGGTGTACGGTGGCTGTTCTAACAACGTTTCAATGATGGCTCCTTTGCGTAAGATTTCTTTTGTATGTTCGTTAAGGTCAGTACTAAATTTAGCGTACTCCTGTTGCGTGCGGTATGACCCCAACAATACTTGGGTGTGGCGCGTGACTTGTTTTTGCAATGTCTGTTGTGCTTGCCGACCAACTCGTGTTACTGACTCAGCGATATTGATTGATGGGTACGACCCTTGGGCACGCAGAGTAGGTGAGAATGACAAATGTCCGTCTGTACACGCCATTACATTCGTAGGAATCAAGTCAGAGAAATTTTTTAAATCGGTCTGAATCACCGGCAAGGCAGTAATCGAACCGCCGCCCACCTCACTCGTAAAGTGACCCGACCGTTCCATTAAATGGGCGTGCTGATAAAAAATATCTCCTGGATACGACTCGGTACTCGGCAGCCGCCCTTCCAAGAGGGCGATTTCACGCAAATACTTAGCGTGGGCATCTAAGTCATCCAGTACCACTAGCACATCCTCACCCAGTGACTGATAGTACTCAGCTAATAAAAAGGCTACTGACGGAGTCAACGCAATCACCGATGCCGGTTCATCAGATACCGCCGCCACCACGATTGTCTTCGCCCCTTCGGGAGCTTGATCAATAATAGTATCGGTAATTTTACGCAGACCATTAATTGGCTTCCCGATTACGGCATAGATACAAACCGTACCAGTCGCCGCCTGCGCTTGCACGGTCTCGGTCAAGAACGTAGTCTTTCCACTTCGCATCGGTCCAAACACTAACTGCCGCTGCCCTTTCGCAATCGGCACTAGAGTATCGACAGTTGTAATCCCCGTAGTCAACTGTTCGTGAATCGGGCGACGCACCTCAATCCCCTGCGCGTCTACCTCTAACCGAAACGGTATATTAGGTGGCGGAAACGACCCTTGATTATCTACCGGTCGACCTAGGGTGTCGATTACCCTTCCAAAAAGATGGTCTCCGCCCGAGTACATGTATTCTTCTGTCACATAGGTAAACTGATCCCCTGGTTGGGCTGTTTGCGAGAGAGCCAGTGCGTAGACGTACTCATCGCTCAACGCCCGTACAATTGCCCGATTGCCGTTATCATCATGCAAGATGTCGTTAACCCGAGCCGAAGGCAACCCTTCAATCGTTAATAAATACCGCTTGGCTTTTACTACCAAACCAACTTCGTATTGCACATCTTGTTCGGTACGTGGTTTATGTGGCATAGGTATCTAATATTTCAGAAACAGTTTCGGGCGCAAGACGCAGTCGACCATGCAAGGATCGGTCGTAATAGATTGCCTTGTGCACAAACGAACAACCGCCAATCATATTGGCATCAACTTTAATATCGAGTAGGACTGACTCATTTACTTCTTGCCGTACCCACTGACTCAATTTCGCAATAGTTGCAGTATCAAAAGTAACTGGTACATACAGCAATAGCGTTGGCACCCCCGTCAACCATTTACGCAATGCCTGCAATTCAGTTTGTAAAGAAGTGCGTGTAATTGGTTCCAACCAATCAGTACCCCAACTACGTAACGCCCCCTTATTGGCCTCATCCTCCAGAGTCCGCAAGGCAGCGGTAAATCTTTTTTCGAGTGGTTGATTACTGCCCCCCACCGCGTGATATAACGCCTGCTCCAACACTGTCTGTAATACCGACACTTGGTGATGAGCC
>Ga0136558_1000370_pt1 | contig 25605 bp, 24 predicted proteins | sample AntRauTorckE6833_FD_101391 | JGI IMG/M metagenome (GOLD analysis project Ga0136558, IMG submission 101391) | Saline lake microbial communities from Rauer Islands, Antarctica - Metagenome Torckler E6 #833 | ecosystem: Environmental > Aquatic > Non-marine Saline and Alkaline > Saline | place...
ACATCTGGGCCCTGCCGATTCATTTGCGTCGGATCGTGCAATCGGAAAAAATGTTTGAGCAGCGTTTGGTACGTCACCAAATCGCTGTCGAATTCAATTACTACCACTTCTGCATGGCCAGTGTTTTCGTAACAAATTTGCTCATACGTAGGGTTTTTGACGCGTCCGCCAGAATAACCAACTTGCGAGGTAATAACACCTGGGATCTGATCAAAATAATATTGCACTCCCCAGAAACACCCAGCACCAAAAATCGCTTTTTCCATATTAGGCTTTTAACCGTAACCTCTCTACTAACCAATCACGCGGCAGTAAACTCAGAAACCAACCAGCTCGTGGCCCAGATTGTTTGCCGATCAATACCGCGTATAGCGTCGTAAATAACTCTTTGGGCTGTAAACCATGTGATTCTTTAAATTCATAGATTACCTTATGAAACCACTCGCCATCAACATTTTTTGGCGCTGCTGCGATCTTATCGGCAAGCCGTTGCAAAAATTCTTTTTGCGTATCGTTGAGCGTATCTGTTGGCGGCTGACTAATGAGCTCGAATTTAACTTCTTCTGGCGCCCATTTTTTTAACCATTCATCAATAAAAATTAACTCTTTTTTAATAATTTCAGCATCTTCTTCTGCTGTCTGTCGATGTTCTGTTCGCATGATGACCTCAAGTGTTTTGTCGACGTCTTTAAGTGAAGCCTGGTAGCTCGCTACGAGATGAGTAAACGGAATACGGCTGACTGTCTTTTCGTCTATGCCTTTTACGCATAGCTCTAAAAGCTGCTCTTCTTCAGTGCTCCGATCGGATTTTGATGCTAGCTCACTAAATTCATCAAACAATTTCATGAGCGTCTCTTCCGTATCGAAAAATAACAACTTATCCGGAGCGTAACGAATGATGAAATACCAGACAATTTCTGCTGGTAACACACTCAATAAATCTACGGCCGTGACCGCATCTCCGGCACTTTTGCTCATTTTTTTTGTATCCCCGGTGCGGTTAATAAAATTGTATGGAATTGGGAATGGCGGTTCCGTCTTATAAACATTGCGAGCTATTTCTACACCGGTATCGTAGGATCCGCCTTTTGTCCCATGGTCTCGACCAAATGGCTCTGCATCAACTCCAATTTTCCACCAGCGGGCCGGCCAATCGATCCGCCAATTAAGCTTTACTTCCCCGCTATCGTATCGAACTGTTTTTTGATCTCCGTTAGGAGTCTCAAACTGGATAGTCCTATCACTTGGACTGATGGCTATGAATTTACGGTTTTTTAGTCGACCATTTTCAAGCACTTGAATCGGTGACCATTGGTCGTCTAGTTTCCTACCAGATATCTCTTCGAGAGCGGTACGTATGACTTTTACGCCTGAAAGGGCTTCTTCAATTGCTTCAGTAAATAGACCCCTGCGATATGCCTCATGCGCCCGCATAACTTCCATTTCTAAGTTCAGCGGTTCTGCTGAATGCAGTAAATCTTTCAAAAAATAATCTGCATAACTTATGTCTGATCCGTCTGGGGCTGGCACCTCGCATAACGGCTTCCCAAGATGTTCACTAAATTCATCTGATACATCGGCCGGAACTTTCCGAAACACATCTAAATCATCAACGACATGTATGTGTCGAACTTCACGCCCTCGTTGTTTAAGTACGCGCAAAATGGCCTCTGCAGTTAAAACCTCGCGGAGCGTACCAAGATGATATGTACCTGATGGTGACACACCCGAAGACACCACAATTTCGCCATGAGGATTACGTGCTTCGAGTTCATCAGCTATTTTATTCAACCAAAACATACTGTCCTTAAGGATAACTAACTTTCTAATGAAGTGCTACCAAAAAACCGATTTATGAAATTGAGTCAATTGTATAGGACACAGTTTCTGCGGGTGTTTCAATCTCGACGTCGTCACCTAGATTTTTTCCAAGTAACGCTTTTCCGATTGGTGACTCATCTGAAATTTTTCCTTCAAGTGGATCAGCCTCAACTGTTCCTACTACTTTGAACTTCTTGGTTACACTGCCAGATTTGAGCGTAACGCTCGAGCCAAGGCTAACCTTTTTAGCGCCAGAAGATGGCTGTTTGATGATTTCGACGTTTTGTAGAATATTTTCTATTTCAGAAATACGACTCTCGGTTTTGCCCTGTTCTTCACGGGCAGATGAATACTCAGCGTTTTCACTGAGGTCACCGAACTCTCTAGCTGTTCGAATCCTCTCAGCAATCGGGCCACGAAGCGCGATCAACTCTGCTAATTCTTCTTTTAATTCTTTAACACCTTCTTGTGTCAGATGGTATGGTTTTTGCATAATATGATCTCCTTTTCGAGTTCTGGATTTTCGAAGGTACAACAAGTATACCAAAAACGTCTTAGTGTACTAGCCTTTTTACAATTCCGTCTTTATCTAGCAGCTCTACGTCACTGGAAGTGCGCGATTTTATCTCATAGACGTTATCTTTTAAGGTTTTTTGACTTATAACTATACGAAACGGGATGCCCATCAAGTCAGCGTCGGCAAACTTTTGACCAGGCCTCACGTCACGATCATCATAAAGTACGGTTATGCCTTTTGCCTGTAATATCTCATACATATCGTCACCTGCTTTTTTAACATCACCATCGACGTCAAGAGGAGCCAAATAAATTTTAAATGGCGCAATTTCTTCTGGCCAGATAAGTCCCTTCTCGTCAGACGACTTCTCTGCTATTACCCCCATGACCCTTGTGATCCCAATCCCATACGATGCAAGATAGACTGGCTTCTGGGTACCGTCCGAGTCAGTGAACTGAACATCCATCTTCTCGGATTTTTCAGTACCAAACTTAAATATATTTCCTACTTCTGCTGTAACCACCGATTTCAAGCTTGCTTTGTCGACTCCAATTTCTTGAGTTGCGTCATCTAATACTTCTTCATTTACAGCGACTGACCTGTCGTCATTAATATAGAGCGTGTCTTCTCCTGCGTCACAAATTGTTTGGAATTCGTGACTAAATTTTGTAAATGCCCCTCCGCTTGCAAACGTTACAAATGTCTCGTTGCCGATCCCAAGTCGATCATAAATTTTCTTATACGCTTCAATTGCACCTTCGTAATACGTGTCCATGTCTTCTTGAGTTGCGTGCAAAGAATACATGTCTTTCATTACAAATTCACGACCCCGCATAATACCGCTTTTTGCTCGGAGCTCATTGCGTAGTTTTGTCTGGAACTGATACACACTGGCGGGGAGATCTTTGTAGCTATCAATATATTGCTGCATCATATGCAGAATCGGCTCCTCGTGTGACCACGCTAAACCAAGTTCGGCGCCGTCTTGCAAGCTCGTCTTAAACCACACGTCTACCGCTTCGTCACTCCACCTTCCAGTTGATTTCCAGATTTCAGGATTCTGCAGATTCGTCATGATTAACTCCTGGCTGCTAATGGCGTTCATTTCTTCGCGAACAATTTGCTTTATATTTTCAATAACCCTCAACCCTAAGGGCAAATATGTGTAAACCCCAGCCATTTCTTTGTGAATATATCCGGCCTGAATAAGCAGCTGGGCGTTCCTGGCGGTCTCATCAGCTGGATGGTCTTTTCTGGTTTTTGTGAATAACTGTGATCTTTTCATATCCTTATTCTAGAGTTACGTGACCTTCAACACAAATACTAATGTGAAAGCAATCGCGTTTTTAAGCCCGTGAAGAAAAATCGCTGGCCACAAACTCTTCGACGTTTCGCGCAAATAGACCAACACCATCGAAAATACAGCTGTATCAATAGCTGCGGCCCAGTTCAGCGGGGAGTCACCACCCCACTCAAGATGCGCCGCCCCAAAAATAACAGACACGATTATACCCGTAGTAATGAGTGGTAGCTTCTTCCTGAGACCCGTAAACAAGACTCCCCTGAAGAGTATTTCTTCATATATAGGAGCAAGGATAACCAGTGCAACAGCACTCAGCAATAAAAGCGTCGTGTCCATGCTCATTCGATCAAAGCCAAGTTGTTGTTGCTGATCCCGATCAAGCGATGGGACCAACTGGCCGACAATTATTGACGTTCCAATAAACAATAGCATGTACCAACCGTAACCAATGACTGCGCTGCCGACGTGCTTTAACCTCGGACGAGTAAGGCCGATTGAGCGCCAAGTGCTGTTGCACCACTTCAATAACACGTGCGAAAGCCAAATGACCGCCACCGCCACCAATAGCCGCACCGAGAACATAGCCCATTCGCTCGAATTTATCCACGTGTTTACTTCTGTTTCTGGGTAGCCCAAGAATATTCCTACGGCACCGACAACGTTGACTGCGATTATTTGCGAAAGTACATAAATAACAATCACCCCAATAAGGGCAATTAAAGGATTAAGCCAGTTTTTTCGCCTTTTTTCCTGCCTTTTATCGGTTGCGTCCATGGCTAAAAGAAGCGCTGCACGTCCACGATAGTGATAAGTACGATCAGCACCATCAAAAAGACAAAACCTGTACCATGAATTAGTTCTTCGGTCGACTTGGTTAATGGTTTTCGCAGTCCGCGGAACAGAAGCGTCACAAAGGCTCGCCCACCGTCCAGGGCAGGAATCGGTAAAATATTTATAACAGCCAAGCTAACTGATATCAATGCAACTACAAACAATACGTACAGGATGCCGAGCGATGAAGTGTCGCTTAATATCTTGAAGGTTGCAACAGGACCACCCACTGCTTGTGTCGCCTGCTCTGTATCTCCAGCAAAAAGATTCTCGACCACGTAGCCCAGTCCACGCAATGATACATCCGCATACTGAAATGTCGTTACTACGCCAACGATTGGCGCCGACCATGTAGAGCGAAACACTGTCGAATCAACTGGGTCAACACCCAACCTTCCCTGACCCTCAACAAAATCCTTATTAAGTGTCGCGCTACTCGTCACCAGCTCATCGCTTTGATTTACATATGTTATTTCTACATCTTCACCGGAATTACTTGCAATAAGATCTCTAAATTGGTCAGCAGATGTAACTTCTGTATCCGCGATGCTCACCACCTCGTCGCCCGCCGTCAAACCCGCCCTGTCGGCTGGTGAATCTTCTATCACGAAGCCCAGGTATGTTTCATTGGTGACGATTGTTGTATCTGAAGCTATCGTAAACTGTTCTTTGTCATAAAAAGGCAACCTTTCTAGGCTTCCTTTTGGCATTCCAAAAAATGCAATGATGGTAAAAAGAATGGCGGCGGCAAGCAGGTTCATCGCTACGCCGGCGACTAAAATTTTTAGTTTGGCGGGCAAAGAAGCTGCACCGTAACTACCTTTTTTTGTATCAGCATCGTGTTCGCCCTTTAACTTCACAAAACCACCTAGAGGCAGCCAGTTAAGCGTGTACTCAGTACCTTTTACCTTTTTTAGTACTTTTGCTCTGGGCGGAAAGCCAATCCCAAATTCTTCTACCTCTACACCGTTCCGGCGTGCCAGCAAAAAATGTCCCATTTCGTGCACGATCACTAGTCCAATAAATAAAATAATCCCAATTATAAAAAATAGTATAGCCATTACTTCCCAAACCTCCGGTCTCTTTTTGCGTACCAATCAAGTATAGCCTTAAGCTCTTTTATAGAGAAATCTGGCCAGAGTTTTTCGGAGAAATACAGCTCTGCATAGGCAGCCCGGAATAGCATAAAGCCACTGGTGCGCTGTTCACCAGAAGTTCGGATAACGACATCCAATGGTGGAATTTCCGGCACGTAAAGCAATTCTTTGAAGGACTCTTTGGTAATGTCTTCACTTTTCAGACCCGCATCAATCGCTTGCTTTACAGAATCAACCATCTCTTCCTCTCCTCCATAATTAAAGCAAAGTGCAAGTGTGCCTCTTGTATTATTTTTAGTTTTTTCCTCTGTTCTCTCGATTGCTGTCAGTACCGACTTTGGCAGACCACTGCGCCTACCAAGTACCTGTATTCTAATATTCGCTGCATGAAATGTATCCAGATAATTCTCGACAGCTTTCACGACTAACTTCATGAGATAGCCAACTTCTTCTTCGGTGCGACTCCAGTTTTCGTGAGAAAACACGAATGCAGAAAGATACTCTACACCTAGGTCAAACGCGCCAAGTGCAATCTCCTTGAAAACTTCGGCCCCTTCACGGTGCCCTTCAAGCGCTGATAGATCCTGGTTCTTTGCCCACCGGCGATTTCCGTCAAGGATAATTCCGACATGTTTAGGGATGACTGTCTCTGACATATTGCTAGATTATACCTCATGGGTAGTAATTGGCTATCGGGATTCCTCTGTCTGGATAACCTAATTACCAAACCCCAATTACCAAGCACTACTTTACACTGTCATTATTTCTGCTTCTTTGGCTTTAGCGGCTGCCTCGATATCCGCACGAGTAGCGTTCATGGCTTCATCTACCTGTCCCGAATATCGCTTTGCATCGTCTTCGCTAATGTCGCCGTCTTTTTTGGCTGTATTAAGCGTATCCATCGCGTCGTGACGGACAGTTCGCATACTGATCATGGCGTCTTCTACCTTACCGCCAAGAATCTTTACGTATTCGCGTCTGCGCTCTTCTGTGAGCGGCGGAACTGGAACGCGGACAACTTTGCCGTCATCCATTGGGTTCATGCCCAAAGATTGGTTATCACGAATCGCGCTGACAACCGCCTGCAAGTTGCCTGGATCAAAAGGAGTAATCTGTAACAGCTGTGGCTCTGGTGCCGATAAGCTTGCCACTTGAATTAGTGGCATCGGCTGACCGTAGGCCTCAACCATGAGACCGTCGAGCATGCTCGGATGCGCTCGACCCGTCCGAACTTTTTTAATCTCATCCGTAAAATGATCGTGTGCTTGTTTGAAATTAGTCTTTGCTTGTCGTACAACTTGATCGGGTGTCATTTTTTCTCCATATTCATCAGTTTACAGATACAGTATACATACTTTTTGGCTTGGCTGCCTTCCTGTTATTTTTTTCGATTCACCGCTTATGATGCAGTATGCTGCCGACCGCCAACAGCCCGACTCCAACCATCGTTACAGCGGCAGAGGGAACAATGAAAGCATCGAGTCGTGATGAATTTTCACTAAACATACCTGCAGCCCAGCTCACAGACCCACAGCCCATTATACCCGCTCCAGCTATCCCAAGTCTCACAAAGCGTTGGTCGTCTTCCGATTCGCTAGCTATTGATGGCTGCTCAAAATCTGTAACCTCTAGGTGCTGCTCGGACACTAGTCAGTTACTTCGCCGAGTGCAATCCGACTAAAGCGACGAACTAATATATTCTCGCCAAGTCGGGCGTTGTGTTCTTTTACATAATCACCAACAGTTATATCTGGATTCTTCACAAATGGCTGTTCAAGCAAGCAACGTTCTGCAAAATATTTCTTGAGCATGCCGTCAACTATCTGATCAATCATGTTGTCTGGCTTGCCGTCGGCCTTTGCCTTTTCGGTAAATTCGTTCTTTTTCTCATCACGAACTTCTGCTGGAATCGCTTCCATATCCAAAAATTCGGGAGCGCTTGCTGCAACGTGCATTGCAACGTCTTTCACGAGTTCAGTAAATATTTCGTTTCGGGCAACAAAGTCCGTTTCACAGTTTACTTCAACGAGTACACCGATACGATTATCGTGATTATAAGTCCCAACAATCCCGGCACGAGCTTCGCGCTCACCACGCTTCTCAGCCTTGGTCATACCCTTTTTGCGCATCTCTTCAAGTGCTGTGTCAAAATCGCCATTTGCTTGCGTAAGCGCAGCTTTCGCGTCGGTAAGCCCAACGCCTGTTAAGTTTTTTAGGCGCTTAATATCTTCAATTTTAATATCTGCCATGGTCTACATCCCTTCTAAAAATTAATCTGTTTTTGCGCGTTGTGTTGGCTTTGCATCTGCAGCTGGTTTTGTTTCTGCTGGAACTTCTTCCTTAACCTTAGCTTTACCTACTTCAATGGCTGCCTGAACGTAATCGGTTATAAGCTTAATTGCCTTGATCGCATCATCATTGCAAGGAATTGGGTAGTCGATGTCCGTAGGATCTGTGTTGGTGTCTACAATTGCGACTACTGGCACACCCAATCGTCGAGCCTCCCTGACTGCATTCACTTCTTCGTTAATATCAACAATAAATAGTGCACCTGGCTTTGCAACCAAATTCTTTACGCCGCCATAAATGTAGTTCATTTGTTCGATTTCTTCTTGGAATCGTTGTACCTCGAGCTTGTTGAACTTTGCAGCAAGTTGACCGTTTTCCATTTTAGTTTCAAGGTCTTTTAAATGCTTGATACGACCGCCAATTGTATTACGATTGGTGAGCATTCCACCTAGCCAACGCTCAACAACATACGGCATACTTGTAGCTTCAGCAGCAGCCTTAACTGTGTCATGTGCTTGGCGTTTCGTGCCGACGAATAACACTTGCTTCCCTTTGGACGTAATGTCTTCCATAAAATTACAGGCATCCTGCGTGGCTGCAACAGTTTTAGTGAGGTCAATGATATGACTTCCACCTCGTTTACTGTGTATGTAAGGTGCCATTTTTGGGTGCCAGCGGCTGGTCTTGTGACCAAAATGCGCACCAGCTTCTAATAATTTCTTAATATCTACAGCTGTAGCCATAGTAAGTAACTCCTTATTCTCTTTGCGCGATGCGGCTCTTTCATTCCTGCACGGATATAAAAGAGAGGATTAATGCGTACGCGCTGTTTATTTAGTAACTGATTGATTCTATCAGATGTGCTCATCTGTTGCAAGGGATTAGGCTTCGAAGTTCTTGACCAGATGACAACAGATGTGTATACTTGCGCACTGACTATGAAAAAAGCAATTCACCCAGACAACTACCGTAACGTGGTCTTCCAAGACCTCAACAACGGCTGGTCGTTCATGACTAAATCAACCGCAAGTAGCGATGAAACTATCAAGTGGGAAGACGGCAACGATTACCCATTGATCAAGGTGCACATTTCTAGCAGCTCTCACCCGTTCTTCACTGGACAAGAAAAGTTAGTTGACATCGAAGGTCGCGTTGATAAATTCAAAGCCCGACAAGAAGCAGCAAAAACTCGCGTTGACGCCATGAAAAAAGCAGCGACTAAAGTTCGCGCCAAGACGCCAAAAGCCGAAGAAACCCAAAAATTAGGCACTTTGAAAAGCAACAAAAAATAGTTACTCGGCTGACAGATTACGGGTAACAGCAGACAGTTGGTTCTATAAAATCTTATCGAGATTTACTAGTTTGGCAAAAATCATTCCAACTTTGTGCTGAAGTCTATGCAGTAACCAGTGAGCTACCAAAGTCAGAATTATATGGATTATCCTCACAAATCCAGCGATGCGCTGTATCAATTCCAAGCAATATCGCAGAAGGACAACAACGTAGTGGCAACAAGGAGTTTAAACATTTTCTAAGCATTACAAGAGGTTCAGCAGCTGAGCTTTCCACGCAACTACTGCTCGTTAATAAGCTTTATTCAATCGATACAGAAAATTTAATCAACAGTACTGAGGAAATACAGAAAATGTTCTATTCTCTGCAGACTAAACTGTAATCTGTATACTGTAACCTGTAAACTACCTATTATGGATAAAAAAGAGCAAGAATTTCGTAGCGAACTAGCTAGTATTGCGAAAAAGTTGGAAGACCCAGCTGTATTTAGCACGCCCGGCTACCCTAAACTTGCTCGTCGACAAAAAAAGCTAGAAGACACCCTTACTATATTTGACGAAAAGCGCCGACTTGAATCAGAGGCTTCTGATGCCAACGACATGATAGAAGCTGGTGGAGAACTAGCAGACCTTGCCCGCACTGAGCTTTCTTCGCTCGAAGCCTCACTTGAAACCACAGATGAAAAGCTGACAGAAATCCTTACCCCGAAAGACCCAAACAATGATAAAGACGTCATCATAGAAATCCGTGCTGCTGCTGGGGGCGACGAAGCAAGTTTATTTGCCGGAGAGCTATATCGTATGTATGTGCGTTGGGCAGAAACGCACAATTATTCAGTAGAACTAGTCAACGAAAGCCCGAGCGAAGCTGGCGGATTTAAAGAAATCTCCTTCACTGTTCGTGGCGATGAGGCCTATAAGTTCCTTAAGTTTGAAGCCGGTGTGCATCGTGTACAGCGAGTCCCTGCCACCGAAAGCCAAGGCCGTATACACACCAGCACCGCCACAGTTGCAGTTATGCCAGAGGCAGAAGAAACAGATGTCGAGATCAAAAACGAAGATCTTCGTATTGACGTTTACCGCAGCGGTGGCAAAGGTGGGCAATCAGTGAACACGACTGACTCGGCAGTACGCATTACGCATGTCCCTTCTGGCCTTGTAGTGTCAAACCAAGATGAAAAATCTCAGATTAAAAACAAAGCCAAGGCTATGAGCGTTTTGCGATCACGCTTACTGCAGAAAAAAATCGACGAAGAACAAAAAGAGCAATCAGACTCCCGCAATAAACTCATCGGCTCTGGTGATCGTGCAGAAAAAATCCGTACCTATAACTTCCCCCAAGACCGAATAACCGATCACCGTGTTGGTTACAGCCGCAGCAACATCCCCGGCGCCCTAGACGGCCAAATAGACGACATCATAGAAGAACTCCACAAAGCCGAACACGAACTCCTAAGCAACGAATAACTATCTAGGTGGCATTGGGTCGGATGCTTCCAGTAAGGCCCCTAGTTCCTCTACTTCACCTCTTCCGACTGGCTGCTTATTAAGCCATCTGCCTAATCTCTCAAGCCCTCTGGCTGCTAAATCAGCTTGCCACTCTTCTTGATTCTCGTCCTTCACCTTATCCGCAGTCATCCAAGGAGCCTCAAGGGGAATGGCCTGATGCATTTTACTATCTTCATACAAGTTATCAGAGACATTGTGCCTAACTACTTCACCGCCATCAGCTGAGAGCTGATAAGACACTTCTTTTCTGGACAACCCCTCTTGATCAACTTCAGTTACTCTTACCTCTAGTATGCTTTCATGATTCGATCCTTCATATACATAAATACGAAGACTTGAGCCATCGTTGGCAAAACATCCTAGCTGTACTTCAGCAGAGTCGCCATACTTTGACTGAAGGAAGTCGCTATCTTGGAAGTCACTGACATGCATTGAATCAGCATTCCGAAGAAGAGTATCCATACATATGTCTTGGAACTTCTTTGCAGCTTCTTGTTTCTCAAGATCACTCAGAGCCTCGTTATGACCTTCCGTAAATTCTAGCTTCTTTAATGAATCTGATTCCATAATATGATTATCGTATCATTTGGGCTATTTGTCAATGATTATGTTTTATATGTTGCGGTTCTCCTCTGGTAAGTCTTAAAAGCATGCTAAAATAGCTGCATGAACAAAGTCTTAAATCCTTCTGAACTAATTAAAAATTACCGAGAAGAGACAGCAGAACTTATCTATCGGCTTGACCGCATGGAACACTGGATTCACGAAATCGCCAAACAAACCGGCGTAAAATTATCTGAAATCTAATATTGACTACTAAAAAACTGCTCGTATCATCTATAGAAAAACTTAAACACGCCAATATCTCAACTGCGCGTTTAGATACTTTAATTTTGCTTGAGGACGCCACTCACAAAGACCGCGCCTGGCTCCTCGCCCACCCCGAACACCGCGTCCAGGGTGCCACCCTGGAAACTATTAAAAGACAGGTGGAACGGCGCGCAAAACATGAGCCACTGGCTTATATTCGTGGTAAAAGTGAATTCTTTGGAAGAGAATTCTTTGTTACTGGAGATACACTACAGCCGCGCCCAGAAACAGAAACTATGATCGAACTCCTCCTAAAATTGGCAAATGAAAATTGGCAAATGAAAAATCTGATAGATGTAGGTACTGGTAGTGGCTGTATAGCGGTTACTGCCAAGCTGGAACTACCACACACTACCGTTCTTGCAACTGATATATCACAAAACTGTCTAAAGATTGCTCAAAATAATGCGGACAACTTAAAAGCAGAAGTAGCGTTTTATAACGGCAATCTGCTTGAACCCCTCCCAACTACCAACTACCAACTACCAGTTACCATCCTCGCCAACCTGCCCTACGTACCCAATGACCACACCATCAATCAAGCGGCTATGCATGAGCCGACCATAGCTATTTTTGGTGGAGAAGACGGCTTAGATTACTACCGGGAGTTATTCCAACAAATTACAGTGCATAAGATGAGTGTCCCGTTGGTGCTATCAGAAAGCTTACCGCCCCAGCACAGTGCACTAGAAACAATCGCCAATCGTCACGGCTACACGCTTACAAAAACGGCTGATTTTATCCAACAATTTGAGCGAGCAGATTTACCTTAGGCAACTGCTTAGAAATCTGCAGCTTCAAGCAGCACGGTCACTTCGATTTCTTCGCCAGCTCGTACGATTGTGAGTGATATTTCATCACCTACCCTCTGACGACCTATAAGTGTCACGAGACTGGCATCGCCATCAAGGGCCACTCCTTCTACTGCTGTGATAATATCCTCATCTTGGAGCCCTGCTCCTTCGGCTGGGCTACCTTCTAGTACTGCTAATTGATCACCACTTGAAAAGACATACGCACCCTCTGTAGTTTCAAGGTTTAAGTCAAGCGCTATGTCTTCGTTCAGCTGGATATAGCGAACGCCAAGATACGGCCTTTCAACTCGGCCAGTCTCAAGTACGCCTGCAATAAGACCTTTGATGTCGTCTATCGGGATGGCAAAGCCAATATTCTCGGCTCCGCCTCCGGCTACTGCAGTATTTACGCCGATAACTTCACCGTTAATATTTACGAGCGGACCACCTGAATTACCCTGATTAATCGCCGCGTCAGTCTGAAAGAGGTTTTGTAATTGATCGGTTCCGGCTTCGTCCTGTGCGAAAATACTTCTACCAAAACCAGAGATAATTCCGGACGTGACCGTGTTCTGGAATTGTCCGAGCGCATTTCCAATAGCAATAACCTTTTGTCCAACTTTCATTTCGCTTGACTCGCCAAGTTGTACTGGCTGTAAGTTTTTACCCTCTGCGTCGTTGATCTTTAGAAATGCAATGTCCAAAGGGTCACTTTGGGATGTCCTGCCCAGTACCTCTACGTCCATGAGTTCTGTGCCGTCAGAAAGAGTGACGCTGACTTCTGTGACACCTTCTGGGATGACGTGCCGATTCGTAAGCACTACACCTTCTTTATTAAGAATGAATCCAGTTCCCGCACTCTGTCTTGAGAATTGTCGTGGCTCACCAAAAAAACTTCTCTCCGTTCCTTCGCTGACTACATTAACTGACACAACTGAATCACCAACAGTATCTGCGATTGCTGCAATAATCTCGCTTTCGTTATCTATGGATTGACGAATTACTTCTGTTGAGGTTTCATTTTGCTGACGATAGCTTAATGAGCCAACCCAGCCCCCGATAAATCCCGCGGAGATACTCACAAGTAAACACAAGGCAACGATGGCTGCCTTGGTTTTTTGCAGTGAATTCTTCTGAACTGTTTCTTCATTCTTCATAGTTTCGTCCCTCTCTTAGCTTGATGAGCATACCTTGGTTGGAATAACTAAATTGTTTTGTCGCCCCAGTCGGACAAAGCAACAACTAGCACGGTGGCAGCAATCATAATAAACAAAATTTGTCGCTGGAGTAGCACAGAAAGTCGATCATTGCGCTCTAAGTAATACAGCGCCCCAAGACTGAATCCGATGACCGCTAAAAGTAATGCCGGTTGAGCAATAATGCCTGTGCTTGGTAGTTGGGGGTAAAAAACCAGCCAATGCCCCAAAAGCCACGTGATTGCCGCGGCGAAATAGCCCCAAGTGTGAGCGTACAAGGGCGTGTGGGATTCATCAAAGTTCGTAAAGAAGTGTCTCGCGGAAATATAGCTCACCAAACCTGCAGCAAGCACTAGTACCCCGAGTGGCTGTGCGTCAAGAATAAGAAAGATCACAATAAGTGAGAGCGTCTGAGCAACGAATGCCTGGAGTGCTACGTAAAGCGGACGTGATCGCGGCTTAAGAAACAATAACCAGAGTGCGTACACCCCCGCAAAACTTGCCTGAAGCCCAACACTAGAGGTTTCGGTCATGAGACCCAAGAAAGATACTCCAACCAAAATATCAACGCCGTTGGCTCGAATATTTGGCCACCAATGTCGCGGCTGGACTGCAAAAACTCGCCATTTGCCAAGTAATATAATGAGCAACGCCAGCGGGACCAGATCAACGCGGACAAATACATAGACCAAAATCGGTATCAATACCGTAAAGAACAGATGGACAAAATATGAAAAGCCACTTTTAGGCTTAATTTTCGAGGCGACTCTCTTCATTGGTACCTAGTAGTATAACAAAGTCTGCGTCTCCTGGGTCTATTGTTGTGTCTGGCATAGACCGAACTGCAGTTACGTTAAATCTTTTCTCTAGGTAAGCCTTTGTGTACTTTTTCTGCCCACCACTTAGATCAACCAAAATTGTCTGCTCCTGGCCCTTGGTTGGTGCATCGGCCACTGCATTTACTTCATAGCCAAAGGATTCTAGTTCGGCAGCTGTTCTGCCAGCCAGTCCACCTATCATCGTGGCGTTGTAAACGCCTACAGTTGCGTCTTCGTTGGACAGAAAACCATCTCTTAGCGCGTTTCTTACATAGCTTTTTATGTCATCGAAGTTATACAAGCCAGCCTTCGGCACCACCACCGAAAGACCGTTGATATTATCGGTAGTCACAAAATCGTTCGGTTTGTCTGCCAACCCAACGGAGGCTATCTCGTTGTTAGGGATTTCTTGGATAATTTCGTAAAGACGCCGCACTTCATTTGTTGATAAGTTGCTAGATATCCTGTTGCCGAGACTACCCAGGAGCTGATTGATTTTTATAGGATTGCTGAAAGTACCCAGGCTAAACACTTTGTCCTTTAGAGCGACCATTACCAAGCGCTGCCTTTCTGATCGATCAAAGTCGCCACGCGGGCTGGTTTTACGGGTCCGAGAGAACATCAGCGCACGCAAGCCATCAAAGTCTTGTTGTCCCGACTCTACGTCCAAAATATACGGAGCCCCTCCGTAGTGCATATAATCGTATACTGCGAGCTCCTCCGGTACGTCAATAGGTACGCCGTCAACAGCGTCAACTGCCTCCTTGAAGCCCTCAAAGTCAACTAATACCCGGTAATGCATTGGTATGCCGATACTATCTTCCAGCGTAGTCTCAAGCAGCTCTATGCCCTCTTCTTCAGCATTCTGGCCGTCAGAAGCCATATTTTTCCCAGCCGCATAGACGGAGTTAATCTTCATGCCGCCAAAGCCCTCCGGCTGCACAAATAGATCCCTCGGAATACTTAATAACGCGGCTTTTTTATTTACGGGATCAATACTAGCAACAATAATCGTATCGGTAAGGTCTGCACCTTCATGACCGTCGCCGCCACGTCCGAGCATGAGGATATTAACCCGTCCGTCGCCCTCACCTCTTAAAGTCGCAGGGTCAACGTTTTCATTCAAAGCAGCAGCGCCACCACCACCGCCAAACAACTGTAGGAGGCTCAAATAGCCCTTGCCAAATACAAAGCCGCCACCAACCAAGAATAAGATCACAAAGGTTGACATTGCCTTCTTGAAGCCAAAACGCTTCGATCTATGCTGCCCTCGTTTTTTTGTAGGCGCATCGGGCAACTCTACATTCATTGTTGCTTCCGCCTCTTGTGTCCGGCGCGTTCTGCCAGTCAATCTATTGGATGGGGCGCCTAGCGGAGTTGTCTTTGTCCCATAAAATCCGTCTTTACGCCGAAACCCCTCGTCATCCCCCATTCGTGAGCGAAGCGTGCGATTTCTATCATAGCCCGTGTGTGACCCGTCCTTCCCAGACTTCGGAAGAAATCCATCAACAGACTTGTTTTTTCGTGATTGGCGTGGTGATGATCGCTTAAAATTATCCATGTGTTTCGATTACTATAGAATACCCGCTTACGCTTATTTTTGCCTAATTAATTGTGCATCTAACAGAAAAATCGGTATAGTTGAGTCTTAGATTATGCAACAAGAAAATACTATACCACAGCCACCTCGTTCTGAGTACGAGACACCGCCGCCAAATAATCGGCGTAGTGGCAACGGAGAGAGTGCCATCACGAGTATTCTTTCGACTTTGGGCATTATTATAGCCGCTCCACTAATTGCGCTAGTATTGATTAGTTTCGTGTTTCAATCTTATGAAGTTGACGGACCCAGCATGGAAAACACGCTTCAAAATGGCGATCGCCTTATAGTTCTAAAGATTGATAAAACAATCGCTAATATCAGGAATCAAGATTATATACCGGATAGAGGCGAAATCATTATCTTTCACAAAGATGACGCCTCTGATATCCAAGTCGCTGATCGACAATTAGTAAAACGCGTCATCGGACTGCCTGGTGATAGAGTTGTTGTACGCGAAGGCAAAATTATTATATATAATAAAGACAACCCTCAGGGCTTTGATCCAGACGAATCGGGAGGTTACAGTGAGCTGATTCCTTCGACTACGCCAGGCAACGTAGATCTCACTGTTCCTGAGGGCGAAGTATTTGTTTCTGGAGATAATAGAATAAACTCGTTGGACTCTAGGAGTTTCGGCACTGTTGCTGCAGAAAAGATCGTCGGTAGGCTCGCCCTTAGAATCTATCCTTTTAGTGACATGACTGCCTTCTAACAACTAACGCGGTTAAATGTTAATTAGATGTCAGTAATTTAATGAGTTCTTTTAATTGTTCGTCAGAAGAAAAAGCAATCTCTAGTCGTCCGCCCTTAGCCGTTCGTCTCAGCCGAACGTCAGTAGATAATTTTTTTTCAAGTTTTTTAGTTTCGGACGTCTTATTAATAAGCTGCCTCGATGGCTGACTCTTAACACGATCATCTTTTGATGCGACAACATACTGCTCTGCTTGTCGGACAGAAAGACCGCGTGAAAGAATCAAGCGCAATAATTCGCCTTGTTTCTTGGGATCGTCTTTTAATGACAAAAGTGTTCTTGCGTGACCTTCAGAAATGTTTTCTTTTGTCAGCGCAGTAATCGCATCTTCTGGTAATTGTAAGAGTCGCACAATATTGTTCACTGTCGTCGGCGCCTTACCTAGTTTTTTGGCAATATCGCTGTATTTCATATTGAATTGTTGGTGCAGGCGCTCTATTGATACGGCCTGCTCTAGAGGCGAAAGATCAACTCTTTGAACATTCTCAATAAGTGCAATCTCTAGTTTCTCTATACCTGCCGGTGTCCGGACCACACATGGAACAGTTTTGAGTCCAGCCAAACGTGCCGCCCTCCAGCGTCGTTCACCTGCAACTATTGTATACATTTCTTGTTCAGCACGAGTAACTATCAGGGGTTGGATCACACCGTGTTGTTTGATTGAAGCTGCTAACTCTTCTAGTTTTTGCTCGTCGAAATGTGTGCGTGGTTGTTGGACATCTGCTTGAATACTTTTAACGGGTATATTCTGTATTCGCTCATTCTTCTCTAATAAGGAAGTTGTATTTATCGATGCAGGGATGAGTGACTCAAACCCTCTTCCGAGTCCTTTTTGATTAGACACGTTGAAGCACCTCCTTGGCTAAGCTTTTGTAAGCGCGAGCCCCCTTTGACCACTTATCGTGCTCGGCAATAGTTTTACCGTAACTTGGCGCTTCCGCCAAACGAATATTGCGCGGTATGACTGTACTTAATAGCTTATCCCCGAAGTACTTACTAAGCTCGTCTTTGACTTGACCAGAAAGAGTTGTACGCGTATCAAACATCGTCAAGAAAACACCCATCAGATCAAGATTCGGATTGAGACCTTCCCTGACCTCTTGGATGACACTAAGTAATTGACTCAGACCTTCTAAAGCATAGTATTCACCCTGGACAGGAATTAAAACACTGTCGGCAGCAGTCAATGCATTAATTGTCAGCAGTCCTAACGACGGGGGGCAATCAATAATAATTATATCGTGGGCTGCGGTATCAAGTGTTCGCTTTAGCAGATACTCCCGCTGATCAAGCGCGACCATCTCTATCTCAGCATTTGCAAGGCTCGCGTTGCTGGGCAACAGGTATACATTGGGATTACTTGTCTCGACAATAGCACTCTGGAACTCAGCCTCCTGGAAGAGCACGTCTTTTAACGATAATTGCAGTTTGTGTTTATCTACCCCTAGTCCACTCGTGGCATTACCCTGAGGATCTGCATCGACAACCAACACACTGCGGCCTGCTTTTGCCAAATACGCGGCAAGGTTGATTGTACTCGTAGTCTTACCTACGCCTCCTTTTTGATTAATAACCGCAATCCGATGGCTCATTTTATGTAATACACCTCTGTCTTATGTAATAAGACTAGCATTATCGATCAATCAAGTAAACGAAACTATCGTACCTGGAATCTGACGCTGCTGATTTTGAGAGTGGTGCCTTGTTGCGAACCGTTACTGTCTCCGCCTCGGCAAATCACTCGAAGCTGTATCTCTTGTTTAGCGCTAGGAGAAAGTTCTAACCACTGTGTCTTTAGAATACCTTCGGTCGCAACACTCTGATACGCAGCCGTAGCATCGAGATTCTGCCATGAATCGGTACTTAGGTCTGTTGTGAATTGCAGTCCGCACTCTGCAGATGCCACTCCTGGAGAATCGACTTGGACCGTCATGCGGTAGCTATTAGCGCTGGTTAAATCTACCCACGATCTATGTTTTGAAGGAATTTCAGCTTCTTCAGCAGGCTGTACCCAAGAGAATGGTTGCGTAGTAATTGTGTACTCGGAGTTGAGTTTCGAAATACAATCTTTCCATACGCCGTTTTCAAAACAACGGAATTTATTAATTTTAGAGTTGTAGTACTGTGCCCCGTTAACACCAGCCGGATCGCTGTCGAGTGACACATTATGGAGCACAAGTAGCACGGCAGTTGTGTTTTGCTCTGAGCCTATTCTTATAAGTCCTCCTTGGGTGTTCACGCTAAAGAAATCATCACCTTCCGAATCTTTCACGATAAATGCTTTGTTCGCTGTTGATCGAAGTTCCAGTGCACCGTTATTAAATACGGTAAACACACCTTGATTATCTTTAGTCAGCTCAAGCAGATTATCAGATGAATTGGCATTTATTCTTATGCGCCGAGCGGTGAGGCTTCTTATTCCGGAGATATCTCCAGCGTTGCTAATGCCTCCATTATTATTGTTCAGTCCGCCCACTATCGATGCACCGCCACCCACGAGTTGCAACCCATTGATATTCTGCAATCTACCACTGTTGTTTAGTCTGATTGTTCCGCCTGTTGCCAGTGTGTTGCTACTCACATTTTGTTGGCTATCAATTGTCTTTGCGATTTCCGAAACTGCCTTAAGATTATAGAAATTAAGTGCGTTTGTCCTAACTCGCTTGTACCCGTCTTCTGCGGTGTACACAAGATCGGGGAAAACTGTCTCTAGCTCTTGGGCAATCACACCCGTTTGGCGGTCACAATTCAGTCGCATTTCGACATACTGCTCTTCTTCACAGCGATAATCATATTCAACGATATTGAGCTGTTTCACTCCGTCGAGTACTGAGCTAAGTTGCACAATGTTTTCTTTCAGGCGAATATCAGACTTCTGATCAGCTTCACATGCCCCAGCAGTCACAATACCGCCCCGGACACTTGCCGCCCCTATAAATTGACCGCTAGTACAATTCAGTGTTCCAAGACCACTTGTTCCATTCTGTTGATAAACACCCGTGGTATTAATGTTGCCACTTGCCGTTATGGTTGTAACTCCGGCAAGCGATCCGGCATTAATAATACCGCCGTTAGCTAGGTTGAGGCTGCCGCTCGTGAATGTCATTCCCGTAATACCACTCACGCTACCACTGCTTATAATTAATCCATTAATCGTGTTGGTGGTAGTTGCGGCGCTGATCGCACCGCTCATAGTAAGTGTCGTGATACCGCTAAGAGCACCTCCGGAGGAAACATCAAAATTAGTTGAGTTTATGACCAGTGGAGAATTGCCACTGCCAATCGTTATGACGCCCGATGATGTGCCCGTTCCTATATTAGTTGCGGTGCTGCCGGAAGTATTAATATTTACCGGACCCGTTATGCTCGCTCCAGCAGATAGGGTAGTCAGCCCGCCGCTTACCGTGAAGCTATTTGAACCGCTCACTGTTGTTGCGCCGTTAAGACTGACGGCTCCTGTGCCTGTAGCAAAGGTACCTGATCCTGACATTACATAGTTGCCCGTCTGGCTTATACCGTTCACGCCACTCAAAGTTCCTGCATTAATAATAAGACCGTTTATCGTGTTGGTAGTAGTTGCGGCGCTGATCGCACCAGAAAGACTGAGGGTCGTCAGACCACTGATACTGCCAGCATTAATGATGCCGCTACTGTTGAGGTTTATGCCTCCAGAAATGTTCGCGCCACCTGAGACAACAGTCAAGCCTGTGAGTCCAGACAGCGTTCCATTAACGGTACTATTGCCGGAAATACTTACACCATCATTGAATGTTACGTTTTCTGAGAACGTTGCAGTGCCATTTGCAGCAAACGCAAGAACTGTTGATCCACCAGTGATCACATCTAAACCATAAGAATCGGTGGTGCCGAAGATTGCATTTGTACCAAATGAATTGCCGTTTTGTGTGAATGCATTGCTTGGGGTGCTACCACCGCCAGCTGCAGCATCAGGGTCAAAGGCTATGAAGTGCCATATTTTGTCGACTAGAACGTTTGTGGAGCCCCCGCTAGAACCTTCACGAATCGTGACTCTAAATGATGTTGTCGTTTGGTTATCTATAGATATGTGCAGATCTTCACGGGTAGCATTGCCTTCTGCTACCGTTAATTGAACAGTGTAATCTGCGCTGGCGGTGGCAGTGTCGAGTGTTACGGTATAGGTTCCCGTGGTATCACGAGTCACTGTAGCTCCATCAATGTTTAGTGCGGTGCCGTTGGCCGCAACTTTACCGAATGACAACACGCCCTGAAGAAGTGGTGCGCTCGACCCTCCTCCGCCACCGCCACTTGTCAGACTCACCCATTCAGTGCCGTTATACCCCTCAAAATCCGAGCCCGTCCAGCGCAATGTTCCACTTGTAGCGCTGGCCGTATTACCTAACGTGAGTCCTGAATTGAAGGTATTAATGGTGGTGAACGTTTGACTTGTATCTAGGAGTACAACGTTGGAAGAAAGATTGGCATCGTCGATCGTTCCAGAAAGATTGCTTGCTGTGAGATTCGTGATTCCTGAACCATTACCGCTAAACGTACTCGCACTGACAAGCCCCTCGACCTCTAAATTAGCAGTTGCCGATCCGTCAGAATTTGCGAGCAGGAGGGTTGTATTAGCAGCGTCGTTGAGTTCAATAGTAGTTGTTCCTGGAGCAGCTCGCCGCCACGTACTTGCGTTGAGCACCAATAATCCGCTTGCGGAATCAAGTGTTATACTGCCCGCACCACCACTGGTGATTGTCAGTCCGCTTAGTGCACTAATGTCACTGCCGACACCGGTTATATTTCCTGTATTCGTAATACCAGAGTTGTTCAGGTTTATCCCGCCTGATATATCAGCGCCGCCACTATTCAGAGTCAGCCCAGTCAGCCCGGATAATGTTCCGGATATTGTGCTGTTTCCAGTGATGCTCATTCCTCCATTGCTTACCGACACACCGTTAGAGAATGTAGCTTCGCCAGTCGAAGCAAAAGATAGCGCTGTGCTTCCACCGGTTATGATGTTCAATCCATAGTTGTCAGTCGTCCCTAAAATAGCGTTTGCCCCAAAGCTATTCCCATTTTGTTCGAAGGCAGTGGCACTTCCACCGCCACCGCCTGCGTTTTCTGTTATGTGCTTGATAGTAAACCCGACACTGTTCGCACGAGTAGTAACATTCACTGTTCCCGACGATCTTTGAGCTTGAAGTTTTATTATATCTCCAGCTGCAAACTGACGAACAACTGTCACTGCCGCGTTTGAATCACTACCACCAGAACGCAAGAACATGTACCCTGTCGAACCAGGCACCTCTACAAAGCCACCGCCTGTGTCTTCCATAATTCTTGATTGGGCACTTCCTTGACTGTTCCCTCCGTCAACCGTATAGACACTCATGTTATAGATTATTTCGTACCAACCGGCTGTGTTAATAGTAACTGCGGCGGCGTCATTTGCATGCGTGAAGTCTGAGTCCTCTTTGACTTCAGTATCCAAGTTCATATCAGTCCAGCCGGCGTTTAGGCTTACCTCGCCAGCTGCATCATAGGCATAAAAACCGTTGACACTCAACAACCCATTCGAGGCCCCACCCGCTGTTAGTGAAACCCACTCCGTCCCGTTATATCCTTCAAAGTCTGTGCCCGTCCATCGCAGGGTGCCAGCATTTGCATTGCTTGTATTTCCAAACTTTATGCCGCCGGCTATATCGAGTGATTCTGCCGGCGCGCTTGTACCAATTCCAACCCTGCCATCTGCCCTGACATACAATCCTTGAGTTGTGCCATTATTGCTCGTTGCGCTCAACACGAACTGACTCGTTCCAGAAGAAGCTATGTCGACACTCAATCCATTTCCGGTAGCGTTCGTCGCGTCAAAGACTGCAAGCGCCCCGGACCCGCTGTTGTTTATGCGCAGACCGTCTACCGCACCACTGGCAAGTTGTTCAATGCTAAACGCATAGCCTGAATCAGTCCCACCAGAACTTGGGTTTCGCAAAATCAAAGAGTCATCTGCTGCAGTTAAACTAATTACTGCATTACCACCATCAACGTCGTTTTCGTAAGCTTGTGCGAGTGTTGTTGAAGATCCACCGCCAGAGCCACAGGCTCCGAAGCTTAGAGTTCCTGAGCCATTTGTTTGCAAACAATCACCGCTAGATCCATAGCTACCAGGGAAAGTAAACGCAAGATTACCTGATTGTGAGCCAGGCAGAATGCTAAGCGTATTACCGGAGTTGTCAAACATCGTAAGTCCTCCACTCTGAGCCGCCGAACCGAGCGTGAGCGACCCCCCAGAGAAGGTTCCGTTGCCGCTGCTGCTTAGGTCTCCCGTTTTTGCAACCGTAAATACATCACTTGAGTCACCTTGCAATTGTGCGAGTAAACCGTTGCCGGTTTGGTTAATCCTGAGGGCAGCTAATGCTGAGTTAACTACTTGCGGTGACGATGGGGCTAATTGGACGAGTTGATCAGCCGTTAAACTACCGCTGCCGTTTTTGAGCGACGATGCCTGTTCTGCCTGGAAAGCATACGGAACCGAGGTGAACTGAATGCGCGGCGTCATCTCACCATCTCCGTTCACATTCATAGTCAGCCAACGATCAACTGACCAATTCGTGCTAGCTGGGAACGAGTTAACGTCACCGAGTTTTACGCTGAAGTAACCATTTTTGACAATGACCGATGGGTGCGTTTCAGTCCACTCTGCTGTGCCGCCTGTCGCAGTTGTGTACGTGCTGAAAGCAATCGAATAATTACCGTCCTGAACCTTACCCCCACCAGAAGTGTACAAACGAGCTTGAAAATTAACAGTATTACCTGTTGAAGCATATACACGCGCATCCTCGCCCGCGCGCATATAAGAAAAAACAGTGAAGGAAAAAACCAACAAAAACCCCAACCCCAAATATCTGAGGTTACGGACCGTGTTTGTTCCGTACGACAAATGTCGCACAATGACTCGAGCAAGAGCTCGTTTAATCATTGTAATTCCTAAGTTGTTTTGATTTTGTGTTTCTGTTTTGCTTGCAGAACTTGGGAATCTGTCAGTCAGAAGACTACTAAACTCTGCGTGGCGAAACATTTTTGATCTGTTTTTGTTTTATTTTTACTTTGTAGTAATTAGATTGCTACTAAGATGATTCAGATCTGTTAGTAGTATACCTCGTGATATGCGTCACTGTAAAGTGTTTTACATCTGTAAAATGTGGAAAAAGTACTCCACACGATACTACCGATATATATAACTAGCCTTATAATACTAGCATCAAGTAATTCTTCCCCGTTACGCATCTTTTAGATTGCCCCGGTCTGCCTTATTTATTGCATCGAGATTATGTATGACGCCCACGTATCATCGTCGAATCGTTGTGGACTCCGGATTAAAACAAGGAGGTCATCCCTGACAAAAAGCAGCGATTGCATTCCACCCTTCTCTGAATAACCATGATATACCTTGGTTTCGTCAATCTGTATAACACTAGTAGCCTGAAAATCGGTAGCTACAACTGCCAGATCAAAGCTTTCTGGTACTTTTTGCTGCGTAACACGAAAGATCGCACCTTCATCTGTCAATCTATCTAAGTAGGTATACGATGGATCAGCCTCATCAGGACTTATCCGTACGACATCGTAGCTATCCTCTTCTGTGCCCTCTGGAAACAAAAGATCGAACGCAGGAGACTCCTTAGGCAAATCTGGTTCATTATCTGCGTTCTCGATACTATCTCCGAGCGTTGCGGGTGAATTCTTATCAGTAACCTGATGAACGACGAGCGTGGCTACTAAAGCTACAACGACGACGAGCGCAAAACTAAGATACAGTTTACTTCTTTTGCTATTGAGTTTGAGGGCCGAGAGCTTACCTCTGTAACTGCCGCTCATCTTGGGCTTATCTTTTTTAGACGTGTGGCGTTTGTGATGCTGCGCAGTAGCCCTAGGCTCACTCGTTTGGTTTGTTGCTGTCCTTTGTTTGGCAATCAAAGAAGCGCGCGGATCATCAAAATCATCTAAAGCACCGTTCGATGCTTCTCTACCCTTTCTCCCCTGTTGCTTCTTCAGCCTCTCGTTCATACAGTCATCATTATGTCACATTATCTACTAGTTAGGTGGTGGCGTATCAAGAGGTTGTTGTTGTCCGCCAGTAAATGTCTTGCCGTGTCGCAGTCGTTTGTTTGGGTCAGATGTAAAGAATAGAGTGAGGTCGTCAATTGTCGGACCTCTTGTTACATCATCTGGGTACCCGTAAGCTTTTGAGCTATCAATTGAAATAGAAAAGTAGAAGTAACGAGCAAACTCTGTGTTTGTGCCACTCCCGTCAAGGGGTACATAATCTTCTACGTTGCCCAGCGTCACTGTGCCGAAATCAGTAACTTGACCCCATTCGTTATTTGCATCCGTTGAAGACTGGTACTGCGTATACCACCGAGCACCGACTGAATTATCGAGTCCGTTCATAAGCCACTTTGTGGGGAATACATCGGAGTCGGTATCTATCATCCTAGAATAACGTGCAACCTGAGGTTGTGATTGCAGTGTCGCATATAGGACTCGGTTGGCGCCAGTATAAGTTAGCGTAGAGCCACATCCACCACCAAGCACATAGGTCTTACCTTCATTGTAAACAGCGGCGGCTCCGTACCTGGTGTTTCCCGTAAGCCCAGCCCTCGTCTGATACCACTCCCCTACACCTGTAGGATTGTTGCCGCTGGCAATTGTAGTGTTTGCACTTATTGGTGCTATGTAGGTGTTGGCTGTACATGTTGTATCGGCAGACCTTCCGCCGAACAAGTACATATACCCATTGGCTGCAAAGCCGTCTGAATTCCGGATTCTCTGTGGCAGACTAGTCGTGTAGCCCCATGTACCGACCGTTCCATCACTGTTAATTTTCGCGTATTGTACGTCATTGAGATAATTCGTTCCGTCATGTCCGCCTAAG
>Ga0136558_1000382_pt1 | contig 25350 bp, 26 predicted proteins | sample AntRauTorckE6833_FD_101391 | JGI IMG/M metagenome (GOLD analysis project Ga0136558, IMG submission 101391) | Saline lake microbial communities from Rauer Islands, Antarctica - Metagenome Torckler E6 #833 | ecosystem: Environmental > Aquatic > Non-marine Saline and Alkaline > Saline | place...
CAAGGGAGATGATACTGTGGTTAGAAAGCTGATGAGGAAAGGTGTTGATTTTAGATTTGTATATGCGAATTATGATAAAACAAGTTCTGGAGCTCTACATATGGATATTGATGGAATGTTTTCACAACATCACTCACGTGTTACAAGTGAAAAAGTAACTATTACAACAAGAAACAACCGAGAGAAAGGTATCTGTACTTATCGTGCTCCTATTGGTTACTTAAACGAGGGAAATATGGACTACAAGCCACAGGACCCCGAGAGAGCTCCTGTTATCAAACAAATGTATGAACTCTATACAACTGGAGAATGGAGTTTATCTGATATTGCTAGGTGGGCAACAAAACAAGGGTTTGTAACAGTTCCAATGAGAAAAAGACGAACGAAAGAAGAGATGCTTGATGAAGAACTTGATATTGAAGATGTTCAAAAAGTATCAAGACCTATTACTGAAAACACGGTGAGCAGAATACTTACAAACTTATTTTATACAGGAAGAGTTTTGAACTCTGAAAACGAATATATTTCAAGTATCAGTCACGAAGCTATTGTTGACGATGATTTGTTCAATAAAGTTCAGGCGGTACTCAAAAAGAAGAAAGTGAGTGTTCACTACACAGAAAAGCTAGACGAACTACTTCGTGGTTTTGTGCGTTGTTCAGAATGTAACCGTGTCTATACTCCGTATACAAAGAAAGGTATTCAATACTACAACTCTCGATGCACAAAAGAATGTTCAAACAACTTCAAAAACTTCAACTTTAGTTTTATTGAAAAGAAGATTGAGGAACTTATTGCAAATCTATATTTTACTGATGAAGAAGTTGAGCAAATGGACGCACGAGTAGGAACCGATATTGCATTACTTGAAGAAAAGCGAAATAAAGACTTGGACCAACTTGAGAGACAGAAAAAGAAAATACGTGAAGACCTTGCGTATATTCGTTCAAACAAATTGACACTACTAAAAACTGGAGTGTATACGCCAGAGAGTTTGATTGCAGAAGAAAATAAATTGAACAAACAACTTGTTGATTTTCAAGAGCAAGAACAGGTTTCTGATGTCGCAATGCACGAGACAATGAAAGATGTTCAAAAACTTTCAGAACTCGTAAAAAACGTTGTGCCTTATTACCAATTTGCAAATCCGAAAGAGAAAGAACAGATTACACGAGTTATATTTTCAGAACTTTATGTATCCGAAAATACGTTGCAATATAAGGTCAAAGACGGATTTGAGTGCTTTGAAAACCGCTTTGATGCTATTTGTGACCCTACCGGGAATCGAACCCGGATTTCTGCCTTGAGAAGGCGGCGTCCTAACCGTTAGACTATAGGGCCATTTCTTTTTTAAACCTTTGAAAAATATATCACATTTCTGTAAATATTCTATCGAGTTTCTTTGCAGGACTTCCTTTAAAATATAACTGAGTCCGAAACCAAAACGAGAGAGAATATTTACAGAAATGATTACTTATTTAACCAAACACTCTCCTGTCTGACAAGTAAATCCTTTGCCAAGGACTTATCATTCAACAAATCCTTGGTAATTTTCTCCATTCTAATTCCTTGCGAACCTTTTATTAAAATAATATTTCCCTCTCCTAAAAATTCACGAACCTTTTCAATTGCATCAACAGATTTTTCAAAATGGAAAACATTTTTCTTTGCCATCTTACCTTCAATCGCTGCCTCCATTGTAGACTGGCTACGAACACCCACTGTTATCAAAACATCAATATCACTCTTTGCAACAAATGCACCTGCCTTTCTATGTTCACTCGCAGAGAAATGACCAATCTCTAACATATCACCCAATACAGCAACCTTTAATCCACGACACTCCATCTCGGTTAATGTATTAATAGCCTTCGCAGCAGCAATAGGAGAAGAATTATAAGTATCATCAATCAAAGTAGTTCCCTTTTCTCCTAGTAATAAATTCATTCTCCCTGGGGCGAATTCTATATTTGAAAATGCAGTAGAAATATCAACAACAGAAATTCCTACAGAAACACCAACTGACAACGCTGCCAATACAGGGTAAATAAACTGATCACCAACGACTCCATTAATGTTTATTGGTATTGAATGTCCATCATAATTAATCTTGAATGAAATTCCAGTAGCGACTGGATTATTTTCTTCATAATTTTTATAGATAATAGAATAATTTGAAGCAACCAAATCTGTGTCACCTGTTCCATATGTATACACTTTGTTTCTAGATTTTGTTTTAAGTTTTAAAATATCTTCATCATCACCATTCAAAATTAAAACTCCATCCTTACGAAGATATTCCATCAAGCTTCCTTCTTCATACATAACATCCTCAGGTGAATCAAAATTCTCGACATGACTGGGAACCTTGGCAAAATTAGTAACGACAGCGACATCAGGTCTCAACCAGCTAGCTGTTCTCTTCATATCTCCTGGATGATCAATTCCTGTTTCTAATACTAACCATTTTGAATAATTAGGATGATAAAAAATTTGACCGAAACCTCTCACAATATTTTCAATCCAATATCCAGGACTGTTCCATCCACTTTCAAGTCCTAAAATTGTTAGAGGAACACCAATTTCACTATTCATACTCTTGTTATTTTTTCGAACATGTAGTTTTGAAGAAAGTCCGTGGAAAATTGCATCCTTTGTAGCAGTTTTTCCAACAGTTCCGGTAATAGCAACAATCTTTGGTTTGTATCGTAAAAGCACTAGTTTTGCTTCAACTGTCAGTATGAAAAATATGATTTTTTTAAATATTTCCTTCATTGTTTTGTTCTTCGACATCTCTATCTGGTTCGATATCGTAATGATTTATTAAAAACTTTGCGATGTTCATAAATGGTTCAGTCAGAGTCTCAGAAGCGTATTTAGCGCCTTGTGGCTCTATATGATACAGGAATACTATGAACTGTGGGTCATATGCTGGGAAATACCCGAAAAATGAGTGGAGATACTTATCATCATAATACCCTCCTTCATCACTAGCAATCTGTGCTGTCCCTGTTTTTGCTGCAATTGTGTAATTGTTTAGAGCAACCGTTCCACCACGTAATGCATCATCAACCACAGTAACCAACATCCTAGAAATCTCTTCGGAAGTCTCTGGTTTGAAAACTTGGATTGGGTCTGGAACTGGAACTTTCTTTGAAAATCCTAAATCGTAATCAATCTCTTTTACCAAGTGTGGATATACTAATTTACCACCATTTCCCAAACTTGCCAGTGCCCTTGTTATCGAAATAGGACTCATTGCAATCCCTTGTCCAAATGATGCTGTAGCATGTTCAATGTCTCTTTTACTATTTAAGTTTGCAATCAAAGGGGCCGCTTCGTTTGGAAGATCAATACTAGTTTTATCTTTGAATAAAGTTTTCATATAAGAGCTAAATTTTTCATTCCCAGTTTCAGTCACAATAAATGAAACTCCAGTGTTCAATGATTGGTTCAGAATTTCTTGCATTGGGACAACTCCACGGGCTTTTTTATCGTAATTATAAAAAGTATAACCATCCATTGTAATAGAACCCTTGTCATTATAAGTAGTTTCGGGGCTAATAGAATCAGTATCAAGTCCAATCGCCATAGTTAATGGTTTTACAATTGATCCCATTTCATACACATCCTCAACCAAGTCATTTGAGTAAATAGAAGCACTTTCTACTTGACCAAATTCATTTAAATCAAAAGTTGGATAAAGTCCCATAGAAATTATTTCTCCATTTCTAGGATCCATCACAATCGCTCCAATCTTTTTTGATTGCCATTTATCATAGACATCTAATAATTGGTTTTGAACAAATGATTGTGCCTCTGGGTTTATGGTCGTCACAAGTGATCCTTTCATTGTTTCATCATTACTCACTACTTGCTTTGCGCTAGAGAAAATTTCAGCAAAGAAATTACTAAAAACGTTTTCGTCATTTCTAGATAGGATTTGATCGTAATATTTTTCTAAACCATAACGACCAGCTAGTTCATCATCATGATAAGCCATAAAACCAACAGTATGTGTAGCTAAATCCCTACCTGGATAAAATCGCCAGTTCTCTCGTAGTGGTAGTAGTCCTTTAATATCTAAATCTACAATTTGTTGTCCCACCTCATATGGAACATGAGTAGCTATTTCTTCATATGGATCATCTGATTTATCAGCGCGACTCGCATAAAAATCTTCATCTAAATCTAAATAGAAACCTAAATTATTAAAAACATCTTCTGGGTTCTCTAATGCTTTGGGGTTGATGGCAATCTTGTATCCTGTCTTCAAAGTGGCAGCACCAACCTTATCACCATTCCTGTCAGAAAAATAAATTGCTCCTCTATCAAAAATATTTGCTGTTGGACGTAGATGTTGGTTTTCAGCTCTTTTAGAGTAATTTTCACCTTGAACAATTTGTACTCTATAAAGCTGTGCAACCATAATCAAACTAACTAATAAAAAAGAAGATAAAGCAAAATATACTCTCCCTTTTACAATGGCGTTTTTTGTAGATCTCTTATTCATTAAAGGTTAGTCTTGTATTCTTTCCACGTAAGACAAAAATTGTATCATTTTCAATCTTTTGGGTTAAATTCATTTCTATTGCAAGTTCTTCTGTCATCTCTTTTTTAGATTCCAGAATTGCATATTCTAAATCACCAATCTCTGAATTTATTAATGCAATTTCAGTAGCGATTTTTCCTTTTTGAGCAATATCAAATGCAATAGCATTTACCATGTATACGTATCCAAAAATTGAAACGATAATGGCCAAGAATGATATTTGGATCAATCTAACCTGATTTATATTTAATTTTAATTTACTAGTTTTCATTTTGGTTGAGGTGGTTATATTTTTTCAATGATTCGAAGTTTTGAACTTCTTGATCTGGGATTCTCAGATATCTCTTCTTTTGAAGGAGTTATAGGTTTTTTTGTGATAAGTTTTACTTCACCTGCTTTTGCTTTTTCTTTGAAAAATCTTTTTACAATCCTATCTTCCAATGAGTGAAAACTGATGACTGCTATTCTCCCTGTTGGAGAAAGTTTTTCATAGGCGTCTGCAAGTGCTGTTTTGAATCTTTCTAATTCACTGTTTACTGTGATACGAAGCGCTTGGAAAGTTTTTGTAGCAGGATGAGTTTTTCTATTTCTGTAAAAAATTGGAACTGCAGATTTTATAATTTCTGCTAACTCTGTTGTTGTCTCAATCTTACCGCTAAGTGTCTTGTCGACTTTTGCTGCAAGTTGTTTCTCTTCTCTTACTTCAATAATTTTTCTTGCGATTCTTCGAGAAAATTGTTCTTCACCAAATCCGTAAATAATGTCTGCAATAGAATCTTCTTGCCATTCATTAATTACTTCTGATGCAGTTAATTTATTTTCTCTATCACTTTCGTTAACTGAACTTTGAAAACTCATATCAAGTGGTCCTTCATTTAAAAATGAAAAACCTCTTTTAGCATCGTCTACCTGATCACTACGGAAACCAAGGTCAAATAATATTTTGTCGATGTGATTAAGTCCTTTTTTTTCAAGGATTTTTTCCAGAGAGTCGAAATATGTTTCTTCTAGAAAGATTTGGTTGTTTGTTTCCCAAGGTTCCAGCAAGTCCCTTGATCTTTCAATCGCAACCTTATCAGCATCAATTCCTATAATCGTAAGATTTGTTACGCCCGATTCTAGGATAGCTTTTGTGTGCCCAGCATTACCTAATGTTGCATCTACAAAAATATCATTGTCTTTGATTTTTAGATTTTCTATAACTTCTTTTAAAAGAACTGATCTATGTTTTACGCTTTTATCTTTTTGTGTGTTTTCTGTCATTTTTCTGAGTTTAGTTTGATATTCTTGATTCTGATTAAAGCGCTCCAATGTCTCCTAATTTTTCAGCAATATCGTCAGCTTCCTTCATAACTTTGCTTGTGTATTTATTCCATGAACTTTCATCCCAAATTTCAATTCTGTTGTAGACTCCAGCGAAGACTACTTTTGTTTTGATATTTGCAAAATCTTTCAAATATTCCGGAATCAGGATCCTTCCAACTGAGTCAACTGAGACTTCTGTTGCTCCTGCTAGCATGAATCTATTAAGTCCACGACGACTTGCTTGTCCTATACCCATATCACCAAACTTTTTAGAAATTTCTTGCCACTGTACTAATGGATAAACGAATAAACATTTATCTAAACCACGAGTGATAATCATTTTTTTACCAACTTGTTTACGAAATTTACTTGGAAGTGAAATTCGTTTTTTGTCATCTATTGTGTGTTTATATTCACCGATTAACATGTTGATTTTATTTGGTCACTTTTTTTATTTTTAAGACTTTTTTGTCTCTGTGATAATTTTCCCACCTTATCCCACTTATCTACCATTTTACCCCACTTTACTCCATTTTTCTACCAAAGTTATCCACCTTTTTCCACTTTTTTAGGTAGAAAAAAACCGCGTAATTTCTTACGCGGTTTTGAAAATATATTAGAATATTAATCTTCGATATCAAGTATGTGTGGTGGTTCAGTTTCTGTTTTTTGCCGAGTCTCTTGACCCTTAACAATATCTTCACCTGATGTATCGTCAATTTCACCTGACCTATCATGATTTCGATCCTTAACAGTTTCTCTTGCTATAGTAATAACCCCCAAAGCAACAAGACCAGCAACTAAAAAGACCCAATAATCATAATTAATTACTCTTCCCTTAAAATACCCCATGCATTCGGAGAAAAAATAGTAGCTACAACATATAGCTGCCAGAGAAACGATAATATTTCTTTTCCCTGATTCCCCAGTTGTTTTAAGAAGGTCAGTTAATGCCTCCAGAAACAATGATAACGATAATGCAATTGCGATAATTACAACAAGATAAATAACTATTTCTAGTACCATATTCAAATCCTCCAATTTAGTGAACTTTTCTCAAAACTGAATGTTTCGAGATTCTGATACAGGATACAATATTTTTTTGTTTTGTCAAAAATAAAACCGCTCATTACTGAGCGGTCGTATAAGTAAATAATTTTAAACTAATACTTATTTTTAATCCTAAAAAAGTTTTTAGGACCTTCTACATCTTGTTCAAGAATTCCTGAACCTGTTTTCCAATTGAATGGATGCCATTCAATTAGATTAGTGCTTTTTTCAAAGAGATACAATCCAGAAGAATCTAATAAAGAGAGGTCAATCTCGATTTTGTATGTTCCATCCTCATTAACATTAATGTTACTAAAAATAGGTTCTTCCGTCTGACTTAATGATTCTGTCTGTTTGTAAATTGTTTTTTCTTCTGTGACTACCCCTTTTGTTCCGTTAGAATACTCAAACGGCACAGATAGAACAAAGCGAAGTCTCACTTTGTTATCTAGAAGAAAATCACGTGTATTGTTTACAGCAGCAAATTCATTATCTCCTTGACCAAGTGGTAAGAAAGTAACACCGGAGCTTGAAAAAATGAGTGATTTCGTTGGGATTGTATTATCCTCGTATATCACATCATCCTCAGTTCCTACGATACCATCCTCTCCAATTTCAAAGCTTTGACTAATAACACCTATTGTTTCAGTGTCTGTAATGTTAGTACTTTGGATTTCCCAATCTTGAATACTAGTATTCCATTTTTCTACATAAACAATCATTGAAACTTCATTAGGTATGAAGGTTGAATTTAGATTGGTTGTTATCCAAACAATTTCATTCCACGCTTGTCCTTTTTCAACAGGATAAGAATCATTACCGATAAAGCCACCTTCCCAAAATTGATTAATGTTGGTACCCAAGACTTTTAGATAAATTCCAAGATCCTTCTCAAAGACAACTTCATCATTTGAGACTGAATCTAAAACAAATCTAATAATATCAAATTGGTTTATTATTTGATCAGAAACACCTACAGATGTTTCCTCTCCATTAACCAAAATTTTCCAGTAAACATTATTTTCTGGGATATTATTGATTCCATTAATTTCTTCAACAAACAAACCCATTCCAGAAAAGTTTTTTCCTGAATAATTAAATTCGTTTGTAGATTTGGAATTCATCAAATCTAGAACAGTACTTCCATTTGGAATATCAGAGACAACCTCAATTATCTCACCTTGTTTATCATAAGTAGATAAACTGTTTTTGGTGGCAAATATGACGTTTTCTGAAAACTCATTCCAAGAGATACTGTTAAATCCTGAATCATTTCGTGGCCCTGGAACACCACCAACCCAATCAATATTAACTGGGCTGGCGATAGATACTGATGTAGTAAAAAAAATGGCACAGAATGCCATAGTAAGTTTAATGTGCTTTTTCATTTTTGTCTTTCTTTCGTTTAGGATTAATCTGTTAGAGTATTTTCTAAAGCTATCCTACAATAACCCAAGATATAGTCAAGCATTTTGATTATATTTTATTTAATCTTTTTTATTTTCTTTTGGACGCATCAATGGGAAAATAGATGTCTCGCGAACAGATTTTCCAGACAACACTGAAAACAATCTCTCAGAGATACCAAAACCAAATGAAGGTGGCATTCCATGCTCTAACGCCTCAACAAAACTATTGTCTTTCATTTGAGCTTCATCATCTCCAGCTTCTCGCATTTTCTCTTGGTGTTCAAATCTTTCAGATTGATCAATAGGATCATTCAATTCACTAAATCCTTTACCCATTTCAGATCCACCTAAAATAACTTGGAATCTTTCAACTGTTTTTCCTCCTTCAGTTTTCTTTGCAAGAGGCTCTAGAAATACTGGAACGTTTATCAAGAATCCTGGACCAACATATCCACGACGGATAGATTTCCAAAGTGTGTCTACTGCTTTTTCCTTGTTAATATCCTTATCAAAATCAATTTTGTTCTCTTTTAGTTTTTCAACAAAAACATCGACATCATCTTCTAATATATCAATATTGAAATGGTCATTTAGAATCTTTACGTAATCATAAATCTCCCAATCCCCTGCTAAATCTACTTTTTGTTCATTAATTTCAAATTCAGTTGTTCCAAAAGTTTCATTGGCAATTTTTTGGTACAACTCTTTTACCATAAGCATTCCCTTTTTGTAATCTGAAAAAGCTTCATAGAATTCAACCTGAGTGTAATCTTGTAAATGCTCATTAGACATTCCTTCATTACGGAAAATTCTTCCAATCTCAAAAGTTTTAGGTAAACCAGATACCATTAATTTTTTTTGCCATAGTTCACCTGCAGAGATACGAAGGTAGACATCAATATCCAACGCATTATGATGAGTCATAAAAGGGGCAGCGTCTGCACCACCAGTAGTATTTTCCAAAACTGGAGTTTGAACTTCAACGTAATCGCGTTCTAATAAAAATGAACGGATAGAATTCCAAAATTTAGACTTTCTTTCAATCATTGTATGAATTTCAGGATTCAATAAAATATCAATATATCTTTTTCTATATCTTTCATCTTCATCTTTTAGACCGTAATGTTCATCTGGCATTGGTAGTAAAGATTTTGCAACCATTCTCCACTCTGAAACCTCTATAGTTTTTTGACCACGATCAGTTACAAAAAGATTACCAGTAACTTCAACAAAATCACTCTCATCAATTACATCTCTAAAAAATTGAAAACTATCCATCTCATTTTCTATATTTTCTGAGCCAGTGTAATTTATTTGATTATCCTTTTTAAAAAGAGACTGAAAACGACCTGTTCCATCAAACAAATCAACAAATGAAATAGCACCTTGACCACGAAGAGACATAATTCTTCCAACAATAGTGATCGGGTTTCCTGCCTCGACTAATCCTTCAAAATCACCTTCCAACTCTGAAATAGTATGTGTTCTATCAACACTATTTGGATAAGGATTAACACCTGTTTTTTTTATTTGTTCAAGTTTTTCTAGTCGAACTTTTTTTAGTTCTTCAATTGAGGCCATATAGAGATTATTATAACGTGATTTGTCGCCACCAACAATTATTTAATATCAACAACGATATATTTCACATCACCTTTTGGTGTTTCAAATGAAAATTCCTCTTTTTTCTTTTTACCAATAATAGCGGCGCCAAGTGGAGATTGGTATGAAATTTTTCCAATAGATAAATCAGATTCCTCACTACCTACAATTACATAATCTATCTTATCTTTTTCTCCTTTTTTTTGAATAGTAACAGTTGACCCTACTCCCGCAGAATCTTTATTTATATGTTTGATAATTTCAGCTCTTTTAAGTAAGTCTTTTAGTTGTTCAATACGAGACTCTACTTCTGCTTGTTCATCACGAGCACTGTGATATTCAGCGTTTTCTGAAAGATCACCAAGAGAACGTGCTTGCTCTAGACGTTCAGCAACCTGTTTACGTTTTTCTTTTCTTAGAAAGTCTAATTCCCTTCCTAATTCATCAAATTTCTCTTGTGATAAGTATTCTTTTTCCATAATATTTTGTGTTTTAACCTTATTTTAAGGCTTATTAATTGCGCCAAAACATCTCAAGTGCGCTTTTTATAATTACAAGATTATACTCTTTTTAAGCATAAAGTCAATAATGTATTTCTCTGATAATGTTGTCTTGTTTTATTCCAAAAAATCTCTCTTATTAAACCTCGCCCAATCAAAGAAACCTCTAGCTACAGCGACACCTCCAATTAGATTATGTCTATCACTTTTTTCTAGAAAAATAACAAAGGCATACTTTGGATCATCGTATGGGAAAAATCCTGTTGACCATGAGTTAACTCTTGCTTTTGAAACACCAAGTTCAGCTGTACCGGTTTTAGCTGCGATTTCAAAATCTTCATAAGCTAGACCCTTTGCTGTTCCATATAAAACACCATCTCTCATTCCTTCACGAACCACTTCAAAATATTTTGGATCAATATCAACTTGTCTTGTGGTTTCTCCAGCATCTTTGAAATTTTTAACAATTCTAGGTTCAATAACTTTTCCTCCATTTGCTACAGCAGAAACAGCACGAGCAACCTGTATCGGAGTTACTTGAAATCCATATTGTCCAATTGAAGTAAAGTACGTATCTCCAAGTCGCCAATCATCATCAAAAACTCTTTTTTTCCATTCTGGATTTGGAATTGTTCCATCTTGATTATTAAATCCCTCCAGATTAACAGCTTGCCCAAAACCAAATTTTCTTAAATATTTTTCAATACGAGAAATTCCTAGACCTTCTTGTGATTCAAAACCTCCACCTATTTGGTAAAAATAAACATTAGATGACATTGCTAACGCCTTCCTTACATCAACGTAACCATGAGCTTTCCAGTCTGTAAAAATTGATGGTAAATCTGGATTGTAAGGATTAGGTACAATCATCTCTTTGGTGCTGAGAATTTCAGTATCTGGCGTAACAACACCCTCTTGTAGAGCTGCTAATGCCATAAAAGGTTTCATGATAGAACCCGGGGTATACTGCCCTTCTGTAATACGATTTAAAAAAGGTTTTCTGTCGTCATTTATATAACTAGCAATCAAATCATCATCCTCCCCATCGTTCAAAACATTTGAATTATATTCAGGATAACTAACAAGTGCTGCGAGGTCACCATTATTAACATTCATAATCACACCTCCTCCTCCTTCAAAACCATTTTCGTCTACAATTTTTTTAATAGAATCATGAAACGCTTTTTGAACTTCAACATCAATAGTTAAAAATAGGTCTTTCCCATTTTCAGGTGAATCAGTTGTACTCTGTGATACAACCTCATCCATAGCGTCAGTTTCAATTATTTTAAGTCCATTTTCACCTGCTAAATATTCATTATAAATTGATTCTAAACCATCAACACCACTTATTTCCTCACTAAAATAGAAACCTGAACTATCTTTTTTAGGATATGTTACGTATCCAAATAATGTTGCTAGACCTAAATCTGTCATATACTCTCTTTCACTAAATTCTTGTTCACGAGTTCTAGGGTTATTCCAAGCAAGTGGTGTATTATTTGAATCATAAATTACTCCACGATCAGCAAAAATAAGAGTGTGACGCAAACTATTTCTAACACTTCTCTCTAAATAATATTCACCATTAACAACCTGTAATGTCCAAATTTTTCCAATAAATATTAATATTACAAGACTAAAGAAAAGTCCTAATCCGACAACGGTTTTTTTTGAAATTGGTTTTTCAATTCTTCCTTCAAATTGATCTGTATCAAAACCTGGTAGATTTTGTGAATCAAGAAAAACCTCATCAGGATCAATTGAACCCTGTGTTGAAATTCTTCCATGTTTTTTTCTGAAAAATCTTGACATTTTTTGGAATTACAACTTTTAAACTATATTAATATTTTAGTCTTAAATTTAGAAATTAAAAGGAGGGCAATTAAAAGAATTAATGTAAATATAAAATTAAAACTTTCGAATATTGGTAGTTGTATTCCTTGTCCATATAATGAATCAATTATTATTCCAACAGCAAGGACTTCATAGAGATGTTTAAAATAAAATAAACCAATTATCGACAAGACGAAACTAATCCACCATTGAAATATAAAAGCGGATATTATTAAAATTATTCCAAATAAAATTCTGTTTAACATAATTAATTTTTTTGTTGAGAAACTTGAACAAAATCAACATCATTTATATTGAATGGATATCTAAAATAAATATTCTGGAAAGCACCACTCTGATCGGACTCAATTGAATCCACTCTCCCTATTGGAGAATCTCCAACAAAAACTGTTTCATTTTCTGAAATATCTATATCTTTTGGTAAGGTTAAAATAAAACCAGCACCACCTAGACCAGTAGCTTCTGTCTCATTCCCAGATATATTTACAAATAGAGTTTTTTCTGGAGATGAATATAATCTAACAACTGCAGTCCCTCCATAAACTTCCTCTATTTCTCCAATCAAAACTCCTGAATAATAAACTTTATTACTGACAAAAACTTCGGTTTTACCTAGGTTTAAAACAAAAGTATCGTATGGAGAAAATGGTGGCTGGCTAATAACTTTTGCAACTATTAAATCTGATGTATTTTCTTGAAAATTAACAATTTCTCGTAGTGACTTGTTTTCTTCTTTTAATGATTCAACTGTTAGATTCTCAATTTCTAAACGACGATTTTCATTTTTCAAATTTTCATTTTCATCTACAAGTTTTTGTTTAAATTTAAAATATTCAGCTGAAGTTTTAAATGGAGTCACAATTGCATTTTTTGTAGAAATAATAGGATTTGAAAACCATTGAATAGTAGATTTTACAGACGGTCCGAAAAAAAATAATACAACTAAAACAACAATCACTACGACTGCTTTTTTGTTTATTATGTTTTTATTTCTTCGGTGGTAAGTCATCTTCTTTTTCAATTAAAATATCTCTATATTTATCAAGATTTTCCAAAATAATACCTGTTCCACGAGCTACAGCTGTCAGTGGTTCTGGTGCAACTTGAACAGGAATTTCTAATTCTTCTGACAATAAAACATCTAACCCCTTAATTAAGGCTCCACCTCCTGCAAGACTGATTCCCCTCTTCATAATATCAGATAAAATTTCTGGTGGTGTAATCTCCATAACTTCACGAGCTGATTCTATAATATTATCAATTGACTGAGCAACAGCTTCTCTAATGTCTGATTCAGTAATAATGACCTCACGTGGGAGTCCTGAAACTAAATCACGTCCGCGAATAGTCGACTCTAAAATATCTCCATCAGGCAGAATTTTACAAATATCTTTTTTAATATCTTCTGCAGTTCTCTCTCCGATTAGAATTTTAAATTCACTTCTGATGTAGTTAATAATGTCTTCGTTCATTTTATCACCTGCAATTTTTAGATTTTTAGAACGTACGATTCCACCAAGAGATATAACAGCAATATCTGTCGTTCCTCCACCAATATCAATAATCATAGAACCAACCGGTTCATGAACTGGCATTTTTATTCCAATAGCTGCTGCCATAGGTTCTTCAACAATATAAACCTCACGTGCACCTGCAGAAATAGAAGCATCGCGCACAGCCCGACTTTCTACGTTTGTAATTCCAGAAGGGACACCCACCACAAGACGTGGACCTAATAGTTTTTTATTATCTTTTTGAGCTTTATTTAAAAGATATGCAATCATTTCTTCTGTAACTTCAAAATCAGAAATAACTCCGTCAACAAGGGGTCTAATAGCCTTTAAATGAGCAGGTGTTCTTCCAAGCATTTGCTTTGCTTCATCCCCAACAGCAACAACACGACCTGTTTTTTGGTTAACAGCAACTACAGAGGGTTCATTTATAATCACTCCTTTTCCGGGAATATAAACTAATGTATTTGCAGTTCCAAGATCAATTCCAATTTCATTTGAAAATTTCTTTTTAAATCCGGAAAAGTATTTTTTTATGTCGTTGATTCCTTTCATTTATTATTTCTTTTTTTCGTTAATAAATTCCATATTCATTATTTGTGATTCTGAAATTTTTTCTGTTTTACCAGTTGTGCGATTATATAAATCGTATTCCCCTGCTTCCATTCCTTTTGTTCCTATTACCACTCTTTTTGTGATACCAATTAGGTCAGCGTCATCCAATTTTTCTCCAACTCTTTTGTCTCGGTCGTCATACAAAACTGTGATTCCGTTTTGTGTTAAGTGCTCATAAATTTCATCTGATAATTTAACAGTATCTTCGTTATCATTTGAAACATTAATAAGATGTAAATCAAATGGAGAAACATTTTCTGGCCACACTAATCCTTTGTCGTCTGAAAAAATTTCAGCAACGACTCCCATCAATCGACCAATTCCAATTCCATAACTCCCCATAAACACATTTTTTCTTTCTCCATCCTTTGTATCAAATACTAATCCGATTGGTTCAGAAAAACGATTACCTAATGTAAAAATATTCCCAGTCTCTGCTGTTTTCTTTTTAACTAGTTCATCCTTATTTAATTCAAGATCTGTTAAAACTTCATTATTATTAACTTCTTCATTAACGGCTATTTTCTTAGAAGGGCTATAATAAATAATATCCTCACCAGCATCTGTCTCAGTTTGGAATTCATGTGAAAATTTTGAGAAACTTCCACCAGAAGCAACAGTTAAATATGTTTTATCTCCAATTCCACATTCTTCAAAAATATCAAAATAAGCTTGTTTAATTTTTTCATAAAATTCGTCATGCTGTTCTTTTGATTCTGAAAAAGAATATAAATCTTTCATTAAAAATTCACGACCTCTCATAATTCCAGATTTTGCTCTCAATTCATTTCTAAATTTTGTTTGGAATTGATAAGGGTAAACTGGCAAATCTTTGTACGAAGAAATATGATCAAGCATCAAACTTGTAAGTGGTTCTTCGTGAGTTGTAGCTAGACCTAATTCTGTTTCATTTTTTAATTTAGTCTTGAACCAAACATCTAGAACTTCATCATCCCATCTGTTTGTTTTTTCCCATGGAGAAGGGTCCTGCAAAGCAGTCATATTAATTTCTACACCACCAATTTTGTTCATATTTTTACGAACAATTTCTTCAATTTTATTAAGTGTTTTAAGACCAAGTGGTAACATTGCATAAACACCAGCCATTTCTTTTTTGATAAATCCAGCTTTTATAAGTAGCTGTGCACTTTTTGAAACTTCGTCTTTCGGAGCTTCTTTTCTTGTTTTTGTAAACAGTTTTGATTGCCTCATATAGCTATAAATATAGCAGAATAAAGGTTATTTGGGAAATATTGATAAAAACAAAAAACCACCTAGTTTTAGGCGGTTTTTTTGTTTAAATTTTTACTTAAATTATTTAAGTTCTACCTTAGCACCTGCTTCTTCAAGCTTTTTCTTGATTTCTTCAGCTTCTTCTGGTTTAACTCCAGTTTTAATATCAGCTGGAGCAGATTCTACAAGATCTTTTGCTTCTTTAAGCCCAAGTCCTGCAACTTCTTTAACAACTTTGATAACGGCAATTTTTTGAGCACCGAAATCTGCAAGATGGATTGTGTAATCACTTGCTTCTTCAGCTGCACCTGCGTCAGCTGCTGCTGGAGCTGCTGCTGCAACGGCGCTAACACCGAATTTCTTTTCTAGTAATTTTACAAGTTCATTTAAATCTAGAACGCTCATTGTTTCAATTGATTCAACGATAGTTTTAAATTTAGCTGGAACTTCAACATCAGCACCTTCATCTTCTACAGGAGCCTCTTCTTTTACTTCTTCAGCTGGGGCTTCTGTTTTTGCTTCTTCAGCCGCTGGAGCTGCTTCCTCTTTTACTTCTTCTGTAGCTTCTACTTTTGTTTCGTCTGCCATAGTTTTAGTTTAATTTGAGTTAATAAATTTTAATTAAGCGTTTGCTTCTTTTTTGTCAGCAATAGCTTGTAATGACATTACAAATCCTTGGATTGGTGAATTGATTACGTTTACGAACATTCCTCTTAGGACATCGTGTCCTGGAATCAACGCAATTTCTTCCATTTCGCTTTTTGTTAAGAATCTGTTTTCAAAAACCCCACCTTGAATACTTACTTTTCCATCAAATTCTTTTTGGAAAGCAAATATTTCTCTAGCTGGTGCAGTTAGATCATTAGCATATACAAGAGCAAGTTCCCCACTTAATTCTGGGAAGTCTCCATCAACACCTGATTCATCAAAAGCTCTTTTAACCAAAGTTTTCTTTGCAACGTAGTAAGAAACATCTGCCTCGCTGAGTTTTCCTCGCACGGCAACAGTTTCATCTCCAGAAAGACCGCTGAAATTAATAAACACTACAGAATCTTTTCCTGTAATAGTTTTTAGTTTTTCAACTATTTCTTTCTTTTTATCTTTGGTGATAGCCATAATTTTGTTTTTAAAAATAAAAAATCGACCCGTAAGACCAAGGTCGAATATTTTGAGATTATTGTGCATCAGCAATATTAATACTGCTTTTGCGCAACCTCGAGAGGTCTTAGTCTGCTTATATGCAGAGCCTCTTGTCTTTGGTCTTACGAGGAATAATATAACCCGAAATAGTTTTTTTGTAAAGAAAAACCGCAGTTAAATTAACTGCGGTTTTTAATAATTTTAAACTTTAACTAAAACAATCTAATAACGTCATTAATTGTAATAATCAACATCAACAATAGAAGCAAAATAAACCCTGTAGCATTAATTGCATTAACAATACTTGGTTTTATTCTACGACGAGTAACTCCTTCGATTAACACAACTAATAGACGACCTCCATCAAGAGCTGGGAAAGGTAGAATATTTAGGACCGCAAGGTTAATTGAGATGAATGCAGTAAATCCTAATAAATAAGTAAGCCCAAAATTAGAAGCACTTCCAACCAGATTCACTATTCCTACAGGACCGGCTACATTATCAAATGAACCATTCCCAGTGAAAACATCAGCTATCAATCCGAATAAACCAAAGGCAATTTCCTTGATCATTTGTCCTGTCATTGTTACACCTCTCCATAATGCTTCAAAAAATGGAAGTTGTAGTTTACCAATTCTATCCATTGAAATTCCAATAGCTGGTTTTTCAGCTCCGATAATTCCTGTTTTAGGAGCTAGTTCTAGATTAAGAGTTTTCTCTCCACGAGCAACTTCTAAATTCAGAGTTTCTGTATTTGCTGAAATAAAATCTTGAATTGAAGAAACCGTAATATCATTTAAATTAAGAACTTCTTCACCTCTTGTAATTCCAGTAATCTGATCACCAGTCTCTAAACCAACTTTTTCTGCTGGTGATTCTGGATATGTACTTGTAACTACAACATATGATTCTTTTATATCATCTGCATTCTGGTCTGTTACAACAGACGGGAATCCTGCCATCAAAGAAATTGAGAACAGCATCCAAGCAAAAACAATATTAAAAGCAACACCAGCGACTAAAACTGCAGCCTGAATCCATCTTGATTTATTCAAGAAACTATCTTTGTTTTCTGGATCTAATGCTTCTTCATCAGCATTTTCTCCAAAAATCTTTACATATCCTCCAATCGGGATTAGGTTAAGTGCATATTTCGTTCCATTCTTTGTCCAAGACCAAATTTTTGGTGGAAATCCAACCGCGAATTCATCTACTCTAATTCCACTCTTTTTTGCAACCAAGAAATGTCCCAATTCATGAACAAAAATTAATACACCTAAAATTATTATAAATATTAATATAGACATTATGCTTTTATTTCGTTTTCTTTATTTTTTGCTAATTCTTCTAATTCTGTTTGGAAATCACTAACTATTTTTTCCATATCATCTTTTGATTTGAATTTTTCATCTTCTGTCATATCTCCATCATTTTCTCTTTTTTGTATTTCATTCCAAACATCCTCTCTTTCTTTTCTGATTGAAATTCTTGCATCCTCTAATTTCTTTCCAATTTGTTTAACTAATAAATCTCTACGTTCTGAAGTAAGTTCTGGGAAAATAACACGAAGTCCTTTTTCATCCGTTGCGACAGAAACACCAAGATCGGCATCATTAATAGACTTTTCAATAGCTTGGATTTGTCCTGCATCATATGGAGAAATACGTAATGTTCTAGCATCTTCTGCAGTTACACCAGCAACTTGATTAAGAGGACTTTGTGCCCCATAAGAATCAACACGGATTGAATCAAGAAGTGCGACTGTTGCACGTCCAGTTCTAATTCCTGCAAATTCCCCTATTAACCAATCTTTAACTTTGCTTAAATTTTGTTTAAATTCATTAAATTGATATATCATAATAAATTATTATAACAGAAGAGCGTTTAAATCAACAGAACTGCTCTTTCTAGAAGAATTTTTGTAGAAGAACCACTGTCTTTTAAGTAATCATCTATTTGGATAAGTGTTTTAATTATGTCAGTTTTTTTTGGTTTATTTTGTAAAGTACCCTTTGAAGTATTGTCATTTTCTGATTTTTTTTCAATTTCACTCTTTAAATCATTTATTAAATTTCTAATGAATTTCTGGGCTTCTATTTTTTCAATTTTTTCATCCTTTATATCTTTTACAAGTCCGTCCACAAATTTTAATCTTTCTCCAACTGTTTTTTTTCTTAAATCATTTAAGGTTTCTCCTGATTGCCTTCTCTCACCTCTAACTAAAACTGAACGAGAAATAAATGTCGGTAGCAAACTATCTGTTCTAGGTAATACAACAAAAAAGTAAGTTCTTTCTGTAGGTTCTTCCATCATTTTCAAAAGTGCGTTTTGTGCTTGATGATTGATTGAATTAGCAAAAACCACAAAAACCATTTTCTCTCCTTCTGGAGTTTTAATTTGTGCTTTCATTGAAAGCGCTCTTGAATCATCAACTAGGAATTGATCAAACTCATAATTATAAAATAAAGATGAATCATGTGGATTTATACCAAAGTCTTTTTCTAAAAAATTCATTAAAGACTTCTTAACATTTTCCTTTTCTCCCTCAATTAAATGAAAATGATGTAGTTCACCATTATTTTTATATTGCTCAAATATTTTTTGCATTTTTACCGCTTTGTAATAATAGATTTCTTATAAACATCTAAATGATTAAGTGCGATTCCAGTTCCCTTTACAACACAATATAGAGCATCTTTTGCAAGATTCGCTTTTACACCTGTGCGACGGTAAACCAATTCGGGCAGATTACGCAATTGTGAACTTCCTCCTGTCATCATAATTCCAGTATCAATAATATCAGACGATAGTTCTGGTGGAGTTTCTTGCAGGACATCTTTGATAGCTTTTATAATGTCACGTAATTCTTTATTAATCGCTTTTACAATTTCATTAGTTTTAATTTCAGTTGAACGAGGAAGGCCAGTTAGGAAATCTCGACCTTTGATAGTCATTTCTAATTCTTCATCTAACAAAACAGCTGAACCAATTTTGATTTTTATTTGTTCGGCAGTTTTATCACCAATCGCTAAATTAAAAGTTTTCTTAATATAATCTGTGATTGCATAATCAATTCTATTTCCTGCACACTTAACAGATGTACAGGAAACAATTCCCCCAAGAGAAATAACAGCAACGTCAGTTGTTCCTCCACCAATATCAACAATCATTCTTCCTTGTGCTTCATGAATTGGGATTCCAGCACCGATTGCAGAAAGAATTGGTTCCTTCACAACAAAAGCATCTTTTGCTCCTGCTTTGATTGCTGCCTCGATAACTGCACGACGCTCTGTTGAGGTAACACCAGCTGGAACCGAAACCATTACTTCTGGTTTGAAAAAGTTCCACTTACCAAGAGCTTTTTGAATATAATAAGATAACATCGCCTCGGTCACACGATAATCAGCAATTACCCCATCTTGCATTGGACGATAAGCAATAATACTTTCAGGTGTCCTACCAATCATTTGTTTTGCTTCGTTTCCAACAGCCAAAATTTTGTTGTCTTGTTCAGAGATAGCAACTACAGAAGGTTCATTTAAAACAACTCCACGACCAGGAACATAAACCAGCGTATTAGCGGTTCCTAAGTCAATTCCAAGTTTTGGTGTGAAAAATCCCATAGATGCATCAATATTAATCTTTTTTTGTGCATTTTACAATTATTTTAAATATAATAAGGTAAAATTAAGATATGTATATTATTGAGGTAACACCGTTCAGCAAATCAATCAGGAATAACTCTTATTCTTATTTCTCAGCAAAACCAATCGAGGTTGGTTCAATTGTTACAGTCCCCTTAAGAAATAGGAGTGTCAAAGGATTAGTTGTAGGAATTAAAAGTGGAAAAGATGTAAAGAGCGAACTTCGTTCTCAGGATTTTGCTATCAAAAAAATCAAAGGAGTTTCAAAAGACATTTTTATGAGAAAAGAGTTTATTGACGCTGTTGATGAAACAGCAAATTATTTTGCAACCTCTGTTGGTGCAGTGATTGAATCAATTATTCCCAAAGTTGTTTTTGAAGAGATTGATAAGTTTAAAAAAGTAAACGACATTTCAGATGAAAAAGTAAAGCAAACAAAAACAAAAAGTCAGAAGTATGTTCTACAAACAGAAGATGACGATAGATATTCTGAATACAAAAGTATTATTCGTGAAAAGTTCGCAAAAGATAAATCAGTAATTTTTATTGTTCCTACAATTGAAGATTGTAATATCGCAGAGAAAAGATTAAGTCGTGGTATTGAACAAAATACTTTTGTTTTAAATAGTAAGGTTACAAAGAAAAAGTTATTAGAAATTTGGACAGAGATTAATAATTCTAAAAAACCAGTTTTGTTAATAGCTACACCAAAATTCATCAGCCTTCCAATTTCAAAAATTGGAATGATTATTGTTGAAAGAGAAAATTCATCCGCTTTTAGAACTCAAAGGATGCCTTATATCGATTTAAGATTTTTTGCAGAGAAATATGCAGAGAAAATTAATGTTCCATTTATGTATGGAGATTTAATGTTAAGGACTGAGACTTTAAAAAGGTATGATGACCATATTTTCTTTGAATTTTCTCCTATTAAATTTCGTTCAATTTCAGATGCCGACCAAAAGATCGTAGATATGAAAGATGAGGAAGAGGTGTCGAGTTATGATAATCCAATTTCAAAAAGTTTGACCGAACTAATAGAGGAAAATACCACTCTGAATGACCATTTATTTATTCTAAATAATAGAAAAGGTCTTTCTCCACTTGTAGTTTGTGGAGATTGTGGAACTACAGTTAAGTGTGAAGATTGCTCATCTCCAATAGTTTTGTATGGAAAAGATGCACAAGAAAAAGATAACTATTTTAATTGTCATTTTTGTGGCTCAAAAAGACATTCAGGTGAAAAATGTAAAAATTGCGATAGTTGGAAGTTACAAACAGTTGGTTTTGGAACCGAGAGAATTAAAAGAGAAATAGAAAAACAATTTCCTAAGATAAAAGTTTTTATCTTAGATAAAGATACCGCCAAGACACCTGTTCAAGCTGGAAAAATTGTCAAAGAATTTTATGAATCACCAAGTGCAATCATGGTCGGGACCGAGTTAGCTTTGCTCTATTTACATGAACCAGTAGAAAATGTTGCAGTAAGCACTATTGACTCAATGTTTTCTTCACCTGATTTTAGAGTTAAAGAAAGAATTTTAAATATCTTACTGAAGGCACGCAGTAAAGCAAAGCAGAATTTTCTTATTCAAACTAGAAATAGTGAACATGATATTTTTATAAATTTAAAAGCTGGTAATCTAACTAATTTTTATCGAACAGAATTTATCGAAAGAAAGAAATATAACTTCCCTCCTTTTAGTTTAATAATTAAAATTTCTACATCAGCTAAAAAGTTTGAAATAGCGGAAAATGAAATCCAGAAAGTAAAAGATAGTTTCGATTTAAAGAATATGATTATTTTTGAATCTTTAATAACAAGAAATCGTGGAATGAAAACTGCTGTTGGTATTTTAATACTAGAGAAAGAAAGTTGGCCTCAAAAAGATTTAGTTGAAAAATTTAAAATGCTACCGCCTAAATTTAAGTTAGAAATCGATGCCGAAAGTTTATTCTAAGGGTAAATTTTCATGTTCTTTGTAATATTCAATATCTTCTATTGTAATATTATAAATATTTCCTTCAAATTTAGGATGTTCCTTAAAATCATGGTGCTCTTCTATATCTCTATAAATCTCAGAAAAAGTTTTATCATCTTCTTTTTTTGGTTGAGTCCAAAATTCCATAATTTTGTTTCTTCCTTCATGAGTTTCGATATCAAAGTTTTTTTCATGTAACTTTGCATAAAGCATTGTAGCTAAACGAATTTGATTTTCTAAACGATCTTTAGGTGTTATTTCACCAGATGCTATATCTTTTTCATGCTCTATATATTCTTCATCTGTATGTGGTCCTTCGTTATTCATATACTTACATATTAACGCTCTTTTATTTTGAAGCAAGGTTTAAGGTTAGGACTTGAAAAAAAGATGAAAATGAAGCATTATTTAAATCAATGAAAAAAATTGTTCAAAAAGAAAACAAAGTTTTGAGACAAATAGCAAAAGAGATTCCTATTGCAGAAATTAAATCTAATAAGATTCAGGAAATTTTAAGCGATATGCATAGAAGTCTTTCAGGTGAAGCAGACGGTGTTGCTCTCGCTGCACCACAGATTGCAGAATCTTTTAGAATTTTTGTTATATCTCCTTATGCTTACCAAGCAATGGAAACAAAACCGGAAAATCCAAGATTTGTTTTTATAAACCCAAAAATTATTTGGAAATCAAACGATTCAAAAAAAATGGACGAAGGTTGTCTTTCTGTTCGACCTTGGTATGGAAAGGTTAAAAGATCTAGTCGTGCTACTGTTGAAGCATATAATGAAAATGGTGAGAAATTTGAGATGGAAGGAACAGGTTTAATGGCTCAAATTTTTCAACATGAAATAGATCATCTCGATGGAATTTTATTTATTGATAAGGCTGAAAATTTAACAGAAATGCACCCTAGTGATAGTGAATAATAAAATATGAATTATTCTGTTGATCAAAAAAATATTGAAAAAAACAAAAAATTAAATTTTATTTTTTTTGGAACTGATGATTTTAGTGTGAATATTTTAAAAGAATTAAAAGACTGTGGTTTTATTCCAAAAATTATTGTCACTGCACCTGACAGACCAGCAGGACGAGGACAAAAAATGAAGGAGTCTTCTGTAAAAATATGGGCAAAAGAAATAAGTATTAAAGAAGATTTAAATATTAAGGTTTTACAACCTGAACATTTAGATATGAGTTTCCTTGCTGAAATTTCTAAACAAAAATGGAACTTCTTTGTGACTGCTTCATATGGGAAAATTATCCCGCAAAATGTTTTGGAAATTACAGAACGCGGAGCATTTAATGTTCATCCTTCTCTACTTCCACTTTATCGTGGCGCATCCCCTGTTGAATCTGCGATTTTGAATGATAATAAAGAAACGGGGGTAACGATCATGTTAATGGATGAAAAGATGGATCATGGCCCAATTCTTAATCAGGAAGTTGTCTATTTTGAAGAGTGGCCAACAAAATTAGAAGTCGAAGAGAAATTAGCTGTGTTCGGTGGTCGTTTACTAGCACAAACTATCAATCCATATTTAAATAATGAAATAGAGGAACAAGAGCAAGATCATAACACAGCAACCTTCACTAAAAAAATTACTAAAGAAATAGGGGAAATAAAATTTGAGGATATTTTGAAAGCATCTAACGACAAAAAACTAGGAAGAGAAATTTTCATAAAAATTCAAGCTCTCAACCCTTGGCCTGGAGTTTTCTTTTTTATAAAACATGATGACAAGGAAATTAGAATAAAGATAAAAGAAGCGAGTTGGATAACACCACCAGATAATACAGAATCTAAAGCAGGAAAATTACAAATTATAAAAGTTCTTCCAGAAGGAAAAAAAGAAATGAACTACGAAGATTTTCTAAGAGGATACGTAAAATAAAAGCGACAAATTAATTTGCCGCTTTTATTTTAATTTACAACATTTTAGAAATTATTTATCATTTCCAAAACGTAACATTTTTTTAATACTCTTTGCTCCTCTTTTAAAAATGTCTCCTCTTTTTTCACGAGTTTTTCTAACACGACGAATCATGTCATCTTGTGCATCATTTACAGCAACTTTTATATCTTCTTTTTTTGATTCAGTTCTAAAAAATTCACCTCTGTATTGTAGGTTTATTTCTGCTCTGAAAATATAACCTTGTTTGTGATGCTCACCAGTTTCTTTTTCTATTTCTACATCTACGATTGGAGTTTCGTCAGCTTGTAGGCTCATAAACTTTTCAATTGCCATGATTTTTTCATCGACATAATCTCTTAGTTCTGATGTTAATTCTAAATTTGTAGCTTTGATGTTTATTTTTGTGTTCATAAGTCTAATTATTACCAACTTTTAATAATTTAATCCGACCATGATGTCCATTTATAATCTTTACACCGCCGTCTGGATTATTGAAATGATGACTTATAATTTGGCAAAGTTTTTTATTCACCTGATTTCTCTCTGCTTTTTCTCGAACCCAAATTTCAAAATGATCTTCTTTTGTTTGAATAAGTTCTTCTTTCTTTGATTCAGGATGAACTTTAACTTTTATATATGTCATATTTCCTTCAACTTCTTCATTATATCATATTCATAATTATGGAAAGTTTCTAGCGTTGTCGCTAATGCTTTCATTTTTCAAGGTTTTTTGATATGATTTTTGCTATCTCCAAGTTGGAGGTAACCAACATTCCGTGGTAGCTCAATGGTAGAGCAAACGACTGTTAATCGTTAGGTTACAGGTTCGAATCCTGTCCGCGGAGCCCGTAAAAATAACCTTATTTTACAAGGTTATTTTTTATTACCCACTACAAGAATTAAGAACCTTCTACGTTAAATAGTCAACACCTTCGCAACACTTCTTGTGGAGTTTGAAAGTTAATACCCATGTGTGATCTTTCGGTATTGTAATACTTTAAATATTTAGGAATAACTTTTTTGAAGTTGCTTAA
>Ga0136558_1000386_pt1 | contig 25104 bp, 17 predicted proteins | sample AntRauTorckE6833_FD_101391 | JGI IMG/M metagenome (GOLD analysis project Ga0136558, IMG submission 101391) | Saline lake microbial communities from Rauer Islands, Antarctica - Metagenome Torckler E6 #833 | ecosystem: Environmental > Aquatic > Non-marine Saline and Alkaline > Saline | place...
AAATACCCTTGATCGCCTGCACTCACTCACCGTTTACCTGCAAAATATGGGCGTTACCACCTTTCTGATCAATGAAACCCAAACCATTACAGGTACGCTGGAAACCACCAACATGCACGCCAGTTACCTGGCTGATAATATTATTTTCCTCAGATATCTTGAAATGGATGGGGAGTTACAAAAAGCCATTGGTGTACTGAAAAAGAGATTAAGTGATTTCGAGAAGTCTATCCGAAAATTTGATATCACCAAAGACGGAATACACGTAGGCGATAAATTATCCGGTTTCAAGGGAATTTTAAGTGGCACCCCTGAAGCCCGGTAATTCAATAGTTGATTATAAAATCAATCCCAATATAATGTTAGAATATATTTTCATAGATCGAAAAGCCAAGGTAGGGGATCCTAACATCTTGCTTTCAGTAAGCCGGGCTGCGGACCGAAGGCTGATCAAGAAAAATATATCCGGCGATTATAACATTATAGATAATAGAAGGGAATCTAAAAAAAACTATGACCTCTGTATCACCGATCTAAGTACTTTTCAAAGTCACCGAAAAGAACTGTTAGAAATGAAAGAGGTTGCTCTTCCGGTTTATTTTCCTATCATACTTTTGGTTGAAAACAGCCGCTTACTAAAAAAGGACCCTAGTATTTGGGACCAGGTTGACGATGTTATCGAGGTCCCCGTTCCGATAAAAATGTTAAATATGCGGATCAAAAATCAGTTAAGGACCCGCAAGCATTCCCTTCAAATTGTCCGCCAAAATGAGAAGCTTCACATTCTTGAAAAAGCGGTTAATTCAACCGATGTTGGTATTACTATTACTGATGCAAATAATAAAGACGACCAGCCTATTATTTTTGCAAATGATGGTTTTACTAATTTATCGGGCTATTCACGTGAAGAAGTTTTAGGAAGGAATTGTCGCTTCTTGCAAGCAGATGATCATAATCAAGATGGGTTGGTAGATATACGAGACCATATCAAAAATGGTGAAAAAGGGAGTAGCATAATCCGTAACTATAAAAAAGATGGAACTCCTTTTTGGAATGAACTTTCTATTGCCCCAATTGAAAATGATGCCGGTGAACTAACACATTTTATTGGTATTCAGAATGATATAAGCAAGCTTATTGATGTACAGGAAGAGTTGCGGCATGAAAAAGACATGCATCAGCTGGTGACAAAAAACTCAACCGACATGATCTCACGGCACTCACTTGATGGGACATATTTATATGTGACACCTTCCAGTGAGCAAGTACTTGGCTTTACTCCTGAAGAATTGGTCGGTCAAAATGCCTTTGATAATTTCCACCCTGATGACCTTGAACGAGTTGAGGAAGCTCATAAAGTGCTTCATACGAATCCTGAAGATAACAAGACTATTACCGTTTCTTATAGAAAGAAAACTAAATCAGGGGAATATAAATGGGTAGAAACTGTGAGCAGGGCTACACTTAATCCCGAGAATGACACAGTCGTCGAAATTCAAGCCAATACAAGAGATATCACTACCCGTAAAAAATATGAGCATGAACTGGAAGAATCCGTGGAAGAGAAAAAAGTACTCCTCCAGGAAATTCACCACCGGGTAAAAAATAACCTGGCTGTCATTTCTGGGCTACTCCAGATTCAACAATTTGATTCTGAGAACAAAGAACTTAATAAAATTCTTGGGAACAGTATTTCCCGGATCAAATCCATGGCACTTATTCATGAGAAATTATACCGTTCCGAATCTCTCAGTCACCTTAATTTTCGTGAATATATTGAGGACTTAGTTTCGTCCATTGAAAAATCCTATAATCTTGGTGAGAATATCGATATTCACATAGATTGTGATAACACCGTACTTAACGTGAATCAGGCCGTCCCATGTGCATTGATCCTGAATGAAGTCATATCTAATGCCATGGAACATGCATTTCCTGAAAAAAGGAAGGGCACTATTTGGGTCAGCTTTAAAGAACATGGTGATAAGATCCACGCTTCCATAAAAGATAATGGAGTTGGAATTCCAGACAGCGTGCTTAAAGGTGAAAAAATGAATATGGGATTTACCATCATTCAAACACTTATGAGGCAGTTAAATGCTGCAAAAGAGTTTAAAAATGAGGACGGAACTGAGCTTAACTTCACCTTTGACCGGCAGAATATAAGTGGTGCACATAGCCGTTTTGTTTGATCATTATTGCTTTCTTAAAATAGTTTATATATAAATATTCTTATGTATGCTTGTTTAACAATTCATTAAACTGTGCATAATAATTTCATTTCTATGGGTACTGTATCACAATCTTACCGTCTTCTTATTGCTTTTATTTTCTTGTCACTGTTATCCATGAACATATGTGCCCAAGAAATAGTAGAACGAAATATGGACCGGCAGTATGTACTAAGCAATTGGGATAACACCAACGGTCTTCCTCAGAATACGGTATTCAATATCACTACGGATAGCGTTGGTTATTTATGGTTGGTTACAGAAGAAGGTTTTGTCCGCTTTGACGGAATGAACTTCAAGTTATATGATGAAACCAATACTCCTGGCCTGGTATCATCCTATTTCGTGGATATTGAATCCTCTTCGGAAAGTGGCATATGGGCGGCCAGTCAAAGAGACATTGTAAGAGTTCAAAATCAACAAATATCAGCATTCCATTTAGCTGATTATTCGAATGATCAGATCACTAATATTGCCGAAGGTTCAGACGGCCGTCTTTGGGCAGGAACCAATACCGGGCAATTGTTTGTGGTAGAAAATGATTCACTGAAATGGGTTGAAAATTGGGAAGCGCAAGAGTTAGGATCAATTATAAAAGTTGAAGCCCGAACTCCATTTATTTATGTGGGCACCCATAAAGGTTTGTATAAAATTAATGACCTTTCCGGAGAGATCACTCCCCTCCCCTTATTTCAACAAAAATTCATCCGCTCAATCTTTATTACAGAAGAGCATGAACTTTGGATAGGAACTGCTGATCATGGAGCGTTCCATTTGTCAGAAAAAGGAAGCACACAATATACTACCAAAGATGGGTTTCTTGAAAATAACATCAATGATATTGTGGTGAACCACGAAGGGGAAGTTTGGGCAGCAACCGCCAGCTCCGGTTTATACAAATTGGAAAATTCAGTCTTTGCCCCGGTTAGTGATTTTGAAAATCTGGAAGATGACATTCGCAGTGTTCACATTTCTGCACAGGGAATTATTTGGTTAGGCACCACGGGATCCGGTTTAACTCAGCTTAAACCAGCTGATATTTATACCTTACCCAATAGCTATACTTTATCCTCCTCTATCATTCTTCCCATTTATCAACATAAAAAAGGGGAAATTTGGATTGGTACCGCGGGCAGTGGTTTAAACAGGTTAAACGGAGAAACCATAACTCACTACTCCCGAGATGATGGGTTAACCAACGAGATCATTTTAAGTATTTATGGTACGGAGAATTACATATATGTGGGAACCGCGAATGGGTTGAATAGATTTAACCTCCAGTCAAATACATTTGATAGATCATATAGCACTGATGATGGCCTTGCAAGTAACGTAATACAGTCTATATTTGAATCTACACAAGGAGTACTTTGGGTTGCTACCCGGGAAGGTGGACTTCACAAAATTGCAGATGATAAGATAGAGCAAGTTGAATTACCTGCAGTACTAAAAACCGCTGCATTTCTCAGTATCTACGAAGACACTCAGAAAAATTTATGGTTAGGTACCAATGGTATAGGAGCCATGAAATTATCCCGTAATGGTAATATAAATGTCTACACAAATGAAGAAGGATTGCCAACCAATATAGTTTATCATTTTTATGAAGATAAAGAAGGTTCGGTTTGGCTGTCTACCGCTCAGGGCTTGAGTGTAATTACTGGCGATACTTTGTTTTCCTTTAACAAAAGCAATGGATTAAGAAGTAATGAAATATATCATATAGCCGAAGATAATAATGGCTTTTTATGGATGAGCAGTAACAGCGGACTCCAGAGAATAAATAATCAAGAATTTTTAGAGGCTAAAATAGATCCCAACTACCAATTCTCGACCCAGTTATTTACTCAAAATAATGGCATGCCCAATTCCGAAGCTAATGGCGGAATCTTCCCGGCTGCCTGGACCATGCAAAATGGGGATATCTGGTTTCCCACGGTTAGCGGCATAGCTATTGTGAACCCCAGTTTACTGGTAAATGCCGAACAATCCGTCAATGTTCAGTTTGAAGCTCTGCGTTTTGCAGGGAAGGAGATTACCGGTGAAGAAAACATCTCAATACCGGCAGGGATTACTTCCGTAGAAGTTGATTACACCAGTATTGATTTCCTTAGACCTGAAGATATCAAGTATGCTTATCGTATCAATGAATTAAGTGATGTTTGGACTAATGTAAATGATCAAAGAAGTATTCACTTAGCTATACAAAACCCGGGGACCTACACGCTTGAAATTAAAGCTGAAAAACCCGGCGTAGGAACAGATATTGCAGTTCAATCTTTTACAGTACAACCTTTTTTCCACCAAACAGGGTGGTTTCAGTTTATAGCTTTGGCTTTTCTTTTTGGGTTGGGGTACTTGGTAAATCAACTTCGTCACAAGGCAAAAAGATCGGATGATTTAAAAAAAATGGTCGATATAAAAACCAAAGATCTTAAGATCGCCCTTAGCGAAAAAGATGTGTTGTTGCAGGAAGTGCATCACCGGGTAAAGAACAATTTGGCTATCATTTCAGGATTACTCCAGATTCAACAATTTGATTCAGAGGATGAAGCCCTGAATAAAATTTTAGGAAACAGTGTCACCCGAATAAAATCATTGGCGCTGATTCATGAAAAATTATACCAATCAGAATCACTAAGCAATATCGAATTTCAGTCTTACCTCAAAGACTCAATTAGATCTATCAAACAATCTTCACCTATCTACAAGGATATCGATATTCATATTGAATGTGAGAAAATTATGATGAATGTGAATCAGGCCGTTCCTTGCGCCCTCATCTTGAATGAAGTTGTATCAAACGCTTTGGAACATGCTTTCCATGATCAAGAATCCGGTAATATTTGGGTCTGTGTAAATAAATCCGGCGATGAAGTTACATTTTCAGTTAAGGATGATGGCATTGGCATATCTGAGCAAGATTACATGAGCAGCGCCGGCATAGGTACAACTATTATCAATACACTGATTAAGCAATTGAATGCTCACTTTGAAATCCTTAACAAGGAAGGCACCAATGTTATTTTTTCTTTTCAACTACAAGACATTCAGGGAGCACATAGTCATAAAGTAATCTAGCTTTACGATTGGAATAAGATCACTGAGCTTTTCAGCTTGGAGAAATTGAACAAATAATTCCATATCAAACATTGACTTACTGCCTATTTCTCCTAATAATCCATTCTCAGCAAAAACAAGTTTTATAATTTAGGTATTTAGGAAGGAAATCATGAAAAAACTCAATAAAATCGCATTCTTTACAGGGGGCATTGCTCTCGGGTTCATACTTGCCTTCACCATCATTCAGGATAAGGATGCACCTATTACCTCCGATATGATCAAAAATGCCGCTTCGATCATCGGACTGGAGTTTACAGAAACCGAGCGCGACACCATGATCTCCTCTCTTGAAAGTACCCGTGGTGCTCTTAACGCTGTCAGAGATCTTAAACTTGATAACACCACGCCACCCGCCCTCAACTTCAACCCAATTCCCGTGGGTAAACGCTTTCAGTTTCAGCAAGGTGCTCAGGTTTGGGATCTGCCGGATGATGTTGAGTTTCCCGAAAACCGTAACGAGCTGGCTTTTTATTCTATCGGCGAACTGGCATCACTGATCAAAGACCAAAAGATCACTTCGGTTGAGCTTACTGAATTTTTTCTGGATCGCATTGAAAAACATGATGAAAAACTAGAGGCTATCATCACCGTAACGCGAGAGCGGGCACTGGAACAGGCAGAACAAATGGACGTGGAGTTAGAACAGGGTATTTATCGTGGCCCGCTGCATGGAATTCCCTATGGTGCCAAAGATCTGTTGGCTGTAGAAGGCTATAAAACCACCTGGGGAGCTGCACCATATAAAGATCAGGAGATCAATGAAACAGCTACCGTGGTCAAAAAACTGGATGAGGCCGGAGCCGTTTTAATAGCCAAAACAACTTTGGGAGCGCTCGCTTATGGCGATATTTGGTTTGAAGGAAGAACCAATAATCCATGGAATTTAGAGCAGGGATCAAGCGGGTCTTCAGCAGGTTCTGCAGCCGGTACAGCTGCCGGACTTTTCCCTTTTGCCATCGGAACAGAAACTTTAGGCTCCATTGTATCTCCTTCAACCCGAAATGGTGTTACGGGTTTGCGGCCTACTTATGGTCGGGTTAGCCGAACCGGAGCTATGGCCCTCAGCTGGACCATGGATAAGATCGGTCCCATAACAAGAAGTGTTGAAGATGCAGCGATTGTATTCAATGCTATTTATGGTTTAGATGGTCAGGATCAAACCCTTGTAAACCTACCTTTCAATTATAATGCAGACCTTGATATTACTACACTAAAGATCGGATATCTAAAATCAGCTATTGAACAAGATTACTGGAACAAAGGGCGTGACAGTCTTGTGCTCGAAACTATGAAAGGCCTTGGGGTTGAACTGATTCCTTTCGAACTTCCCGAGTTCAACGCCGGTCCTTTACGGATAATTTTAAACGCAGAAGCAGCGGCTGCTTTTGATCAGCTAACCCTTACTGATCAGGATGATATGATGCAGTGGCAGGAACCCAACGCCTGGCCTAATACATTTCGGGCGGCTCACTTTATCCCGGCCACGGAATACATTAATGCAAACCGTGCCCGCTATGAGCTGATCCAAAAAATGGATTCTGTAATGCAGGATGTTGATGTCTATATCTCCCCTGCATTTGGCGGAGGGAATTTATTGGTCACAAATTTAACCGGCCATCCAAGCGTGGTTTTACCGAATGGCTTCACTGAGGATGGGAATCCAACAAGCATCACTTTTGTCGGCAATCTGTTTGATGAAGCAAGATTGCTTTCTGTAGCAAAGGCTTATCAGGAAGCCACCGACCATCATAAAAAGCATCCTCCTTTATTCTTGGAATGATCTCTTGCTGAAAATAGATGCAAATTCCTCTAAACGATCTTACTATGTCTGAATCTTATACAGTACCTGCACAAACCCAAATTGGTCACGTTCATCTGAAAGTATCTGATCTTCAACGCTCCCTCGATTTTTATTGCGGACTTTTAGGTTTTGAGCTGATCACAACCTATGGAGATCAGGCGGCTTTTATTTCTGCGGGAGGATATCATCATCACATAGGGTTGAATACATGGCAAAGTAAAGACGCACCTCCAGCTCCAAAGCGGAGTACCGGCTTATTTCACACCGCCATTCTCTATCCTACCCGACAAGACCTGGCAGAAATTATGCAGCGCTTGATGGATGAAAAGTACCCGATCTCAGGAGCTTCAGACCATGGCGTTTCTGAAGCTATTTACCTGGATGATCCTGACGAAAATGGAGTTGAGTTATACTGTGACCGGTCTGAAAATGAATGGCCACGTACAAAAGATGGCGAAATAGAAATGTTTACCCGTACTTTGGATGTTGAGAATCTTTTAAGTGAATTGGGCAAATAATTTACAGATTCATAACATCAAGCCTGTTATCTTTGATAAGAACAAAAATTAAACCATTATTTATATGACTAAGCTCGTCACCTTTCTTTCCATTTTCATTTTTGGATTCACTTCAACCGCTACCGAAAACGTGCGCTGGGGACAAATTGGTCACCGTACAACCGGTGACGTTGCCGAGCAGTATCTTACCGAAAAAGCTGCTGATGAAATAAAACGTGTGTTAGGGAATGAGTCACTTGCAGAAGTCAGCACGTGGATGGATGAAGTACGCTCCGATGGCGACTACGATTATATGGCTCCATGGCACTATGTAACCGTACCTGAGGGAGAAACCTATGAAGAAGCCGAGAAGAATGAAGACGGTGATATCATCTGCGCGATCAATAAAGTGGTTTCTGAATTAAAGGAAGGCGGCCTTACAGCCAAGGAGGAAACAGAGAACCTAAAAGTGCTTGTACACCTTATCGGTGACCTTCACCAGCCGCTCCATGTTGGGAATGGAACCGACCGTGGCGGAAATGATGTCCGCCTTCAGTGGTTTTGGAGTAACTCCAATTTACATCGCGTTTGGGACAGTGAAATGATCGATGACAAGCAGCTCAGCTTCACAGAACTTTCCGATTTTATAAATCACCCCACTCAGGAGCAAATTGAAGAATGGCAAAGCAGTTCTGTTTTAGACTGGGCATACGAATCACAGGCGTTACTGCCCCAGGTTTATGAAATGCCTGAGGACAAGGAACTGAGCTACGAATATGCCTACAAGAATTGGGACACCGTTGAAATGCGCCTATTGAAAGCAGGTGTACGTATGGCCGGTTTGATCAATGAGATCTATGACTGATGGTGGTCAAGTGATGAAGTAGGGCTGACAAAAAATGACTAAAAGGCTTACTTCATCACTTAATCATTCTTCACTTTAAATTTGGTATTGGCCAGAAATAGCGAGACCTTATAAGTGCAAATTAATTAAAGGCAACATCGGTATTTTTCATTTAGTACAGTATTAGTTTCCCTTCTCTGGTTTGTTTAACTAACATTTAATTCTCGCAGCCGATTTTAGAAATGAAATATGCTCAAATTTTAAGCATATAGTACACTGTGCCTGCGAACAACACTTATATATATATTATGGAATACGGTAAAGTAAAATGGTTCGATACTCAAAAAGGTTTTGGGTTTATCCAACCTGACAATGGTGAAAAGGATATCTTTGTTCACCGAAACAACATTGAGAACCTCGGATTTAACGAAGGCATCAATGATGGCGAAGAAGTTGAATTTTCTGTGGAAGAAACTGACAAAGGCTTAAGTGCCACTGAAGTTTATATCCTCGAATAATTCAATAATTCGAAGAAATTGAAAGCCCCGTGCATTAAGTTGTACGGGGCTTTTTTTATGTCCATGCTTTATGTATCGGCCAACAGGATTGTCTTAGCAAATAGACAATATTTAAGAGCTGGAGATCTTACAGGGAGTGGTCGCTCACGGTATTCCTGCCTTCGCCTTTTATTAAATGAAAAACTTCTCTAACTGAATTATCTGTAGGCGGCGTTGTGTTTTTGGGTGCTGTGATTTTCATACTTCGTTCTGAATTTTTGGGACATAAAAAAGGTCATCTGCATAGATGACCTTTCGAATTAAATAAATAAAATTCTTGATCTCAATACTTAGCGGGCATTCCTTCTTCAGGGATAGAATTACGAATAAAATCCCGGATATCCTGATTGGAAGTTTCCAGATCTTCGGTTCTCAGATACATCATATGTCCGGAGCGATAGCCTTTAAATGACATACGATCTTTTAGCTTGCCGCTTGGGTCGGTATGCCACATGGTGTATTTGGCATCAAAATAGTTCGTACCTCCATCATAATATCCCGATTGAGTCATTACATGCAGGAATGGGTTTTCTGCCATTGCTGAACGCAAGTTTTCACCGGTATTGTCACCGCTGCGATTCCATGGATGAACAGGACCAAATGTCCAGTATTGAAGGTCGGTCTCATAGCCGAGCTCATCCCGAAGATAGTGATTGATAGCAGGGGTAAATGCATGATTCCAGGCAGTCAGTGCCGGATCAAAATCATAGCGCTCTCCCCCATTTTCACGATCAATACCGCGGTAACGTGAATCAAGGCGACCAACAGTCAGTTCCTCATCCCGGAGTAATTCCTTCCAGAAAAATCCTGTTGAGATACTAAGGTTCCGATCCAGTATGGCTTGTTTGGAGATTCCTGAGTACAAGGACACTTTTTCGGCAATTTCATCTCTTTCTGCATCACTTATAAAGCCACCTTTTGCAAGAGCAGGAATGTATTCGTTGATTGTAAATTCCTCTACTTCAGGCAGAATATCATCCAGATCTTTTTGCTGAAGTCTATTATCCAAAGCAGCATGATACCAGGCTGTGGCTGCAAAATAAGGTAGTGGAGTCGCGTCGCCTACAGGTCCGTCACGGTCAATACCAAGTCCAGTTGGAGATACCAGTATCACTCCATTCAGGTACATCCAGTGGGAAGATTGAAGGCGATTAGCCAATCCTGAAACCCTTGTGGTGCCATAACTTTCACCAATTAAATATTTAGGAGATGGCCACCTGTTTTGGCGAGAGACAAAGTTATCGATCCATTCTGCAAGGTATTGCACATCAGCATTCACTCCAAAAAACATAGAGCGATCGGTTTCATCATCCAAAATTCTGGAAAAAGCTACGTTTACCGGGTTTACAAAAATGATATCAGCTACGTCTAAAATTGAATGTGGATTATCTTCAACGCCATAAGGCTGGATCGGAAATCCTTCATCGTCAATTTTCAACAGCTTGGGTCCGGTATAACCAATGTGCATCCACACAGAAGCAGAACCGGGGCCACCGTTAAAGGAAAATACCAGCGGCCTGCGTGTCTTGTCACTTACATCAGAGCGCTCATAATAAGTGTAAAAAAGTGAGGCTACCGGTTTTCCGTCGTCATTCCATACAGGCTGATTTCCAACGGTAGTTGTATAAGGGACACGTTCTCCTTTAATAGTAACCTGATGTTCTGTGGTATTACTCCAATCGACCTTTGAAGTTCGCTCAGTTGATTCCTGTGCAGTCACAGAAACAGAAAGCGTCATGAAAAAAGCCATGAATATTGAAACTCGTAGTTGTTTAAGCATAGTAGATTCCGATTCGTTATAATTTTGAAAGGAAAGTAATTACCAAATAATGAGGCCAAATTATAGTCAAAATCGGTAAAATTTAGCATGAATTACGAATCAGGTATCAAGTCGTTGTCCATTCTAAACCTGATATATTGCGAAGTGGAGTCACGCTGAATCCTTAATCTAAGTAAGTTACTGTTCTTATTCTGAAAATAGTCTATGAAATCATTTAAACTGAGCTCATAGGCTTTTTCACCATTTATTTCAGTAATAATATCACCTTCCTTAACTCCTGCATAATAAGCCGGTGATTCTGCCCTAACATACGCCACAACAAAATACGGGAGGCCAGGAACCGGTGTATTCACTACAACTCCACTTGCATTGTATTCAAAATCATCATCAAAGTCTGCATTTTTACGTAAGTACAGCTTTTCATTTTGATAATGGAAGATCACTTTAAATCTCCGGAAGATGTCTCCTCCGATACTACCTTTCCTCTCTTCAGCTTTTAAAACTCTTCGAACTGAAAAGCTATCAGGATAGGAAACAACCGGTTCAGAAAAAATGAATTCATCTATTTTCATTGACTTCACTCTTCCCAATTCCCCTGTTATCCTGCCACTCAATCCCGTTCCTATAACTGCATTAATGGTTCGCTCAGGAATTTTTATACTTTCATCTTTAGACTCATATAATGAAAATGAATTACTTGCACCGGTATCCAACAAAAGAAGAAGCGATGTGTATGGGTCTCCATCTTTATGTTGATAATCGGTTAACAAATAGGATTTTTTTTCCTCAACACTGATGGGTAAACTATACCACTTTCTGTGCTTTGGAAGGTCTTCAAATTTATCCCGGAATGGCTCAGGCTCATAAATTCTCAACTGTTTTCGTCGATAATGAACCTCTACGGCAAAACTTTGAAAAAGATCACTTCCTAATATACCATGAACTTCTATACCCATAAATGTAGATAACTGGAAAACATCTTTTTTCAGGATCAATACCTCAGCGTTTTGCCCCTCAATTCGATCTCCAATAATAATGTTGTTATCGAAAGACTGATAAGCTTCGAGCCTATCTCCTTCTCCCAGTCCCGCGATCTCAACAGTATTTGCATTGTTCAAAGTGAGTTCTTCATCGTATAGGTTAGTGATAATGTTTCGCCCTGCTCCTGAATCGAGTATAAATTTCAATGGCTCCGAATCATTTATTCGTGCCTCGATCACAATGAGATTATTTATCAACTCGAAAGGAATTATAGTTCTCTTGTCCTTTTTATCTGTTATTTCGAAGATCTTTTGCCCATTGTGTTGAGCACTTAATAAAGACACAGTACTCCAAATCACGCAGAAAGTGCAGAAGAGAACTATTTTTTTAGCGATCTGAGTTACATTAGTCATGTATTCACTTTTCATACTATATTTTCGAACGAATATTACGTCATGGTATTACTTTCGGCATTAAATATTATTCTGATATTTGCTACACTTAACACGTAATCTAAAATTAACAGTCACTTTTTTGGTATTAATTGTATAAAAGCAGATATTAGGGGTGATGCAAAATGTATGGTAAGAATCAGTATTAGTATTTAGTATAGTATTTGTTTCCCCTCTATAGTTTGTACAACTAACAATAAATAAGTAACTGCACACGCATATATCTTCATAATTAAGTTTAAAGTTATATCAGCAGTTGCACTCAATACAACACAACACAATTATGGAATACGGTAAAATTAAATGGTTTGATGCACAAAAAGGTTTTGGTTTCATCGAACCTGACAATGGTGGAAAAGATATCTTTGTTCACCGCAACAACATCCAGAACCTTGGATTTGAAGAGGGGCTTGCAGATGGCGAAGAAGTAGAATACGACGTTGAAGAGACCCCTAAAGGCCTTAGTGCCGTGGAAGTTTCTCGAGTCGGCTAATTCTTGCCAACGAGAATTTTAAACCCTGCACGTAACTTATGTGCGGGGTTTTTTTATACCTATGAATTTTGACCCCTTCCTATTATGCCTTCAAAAGATTTTGATATTATTCTAATTGGTGCAACCGGTTTTACAGGTCAGCGTGCAGCCAGATATCTGAATGAAAATGCTCCTGATAATTTAAACTGGGGAATTGCTGCCCGAAATCCTGAAAAACTGAATAATGTTTCCTCAGAAATTAACTTAGGCTCTGAAAAATGTTTTATTGTTGATACAACCGTGAAGGAGCAAGTTGAAGCAGTCGTAAAACAAAGCAGGATCATTGTCACTACTGTGGGGCCATTTTCTTTGTATGGGGAAGAAGTGATCGCAGCCTGTGCAAAATTTGGCACCCATTATCTTGATATTACCGGTGAAGTCGGCTTCATAAAAAAGATGAAAGATACATATGGATCCCTAGCTAAGAAAAATGGAGCGATACTCATTCCTTTCTCAGGATTTGACAGCGTGCCGGCAGATATAGCTACATTTCTTTTAAGCAGAGAATTTGAACAACCTGCAAAACTTGATATTAAAGCTTATTACAGTATCAGTGGTGGTTTTAACGGTGGCACCATAGCAACTATGCTAAACAAATTTGAGACCGGGGAATACAAAAAAATGAACGATCCGCGATTACTTTTGGATCAAACTGGTCAGGAAATTCACACCCCCGCATCTGCCAATTTCTTCGGTTATGATAATAAAATAGGTCGCTGGTCTGCACCATTTATAATGGGAGCCATAAACTCGAAAGTGATTTATAAAAGTGCTTCATTGATGCATGATTCTGGTAAACCTTACGCATCAAGTATTTCGTACAGTGAGCATTCTTCATTGGGTAAGTGGTACAATCCTATTCCGTTTTTAGTGGTTTCTCTCATTTTATTATCTATTTCATTACTAGGCCCTCAAAAATGGTTCAGGAGCTTCTTGAGAAAGATCATGCCAGCCCCCGGAGAAGGCCCTTCAGAGAAACAAATTGAGAACGGATATTTTAAAATGAGAGCCTTTGCCAAAAGTGATGGGGGGAAACAAACAACTCTGAATATGTCATATCCGGGAGACCCGGGTAATAAATCTACGGTTTTCTTTTTGTGTGAATCGGCATTATGTCTTGCAGAATCAGGTGATAAGATCAATGAAAGAACAGGTTTCCTGACTCCCATAACGGCTCTTGGAAAAACACTCATAGAACGACTGAAAGAACGGAGATTACGAATTAATATAAATGCAAAATGATTTCCGCCAATTTATATGTACTTTATTCATGCAATGTTTAATTATACACAGAGGTTTTAGTGAGTGTAGAGAAGGTTACGTTCAATAATAAAATTGACAAGGATTTCAGTCGTACCGTCAAAAAAAGAGTAAATGACTATTTTGAACAGCAAAATTTATCACAGCATGCAAATGCTGCTATGGTGGTAAAAACAATTGCCCTGCTTGGTCTTTATTTTGGTGCTTACGCCTTGATAATGACCGGACAATTTTCTCTTGGAATAATGTGGGCACTTTGTATTACCATGGGCATTGGGATGGCTGGCATTGGATTCTCAATTTCTCATGATGCCCTTCACGGCGCTTACTCCTCTAACAAAAAGGTCAATTATGCGCTTGGACTTACTTTTGACCTGATGGGAGCCAATGGATATATCTGGAAGATCACACACAATATTATCCATCATACTTATACCAACATTCACGGGCATGATGAAGACCTTGAAGTAGCTGCTTTCATTCGATTGTCACCACACTCTGAATATAAACCCGTTCACCGTGTACAGCATGTAGTTGCTTTTTTTGCATATAGTTTGGCCACCTTTTTTTGGGTATTTGTGAAGGATTACTGGTACTTCTTCAAAAGCCCTTTAGGGCCGTACGAAAATAAGAACCATCCTGCCAAGGAATGGGTCACACTGATCATCACCAAGATCATTTACTATGGGTACACCATCGCGCTCCCATTACTTCTTTTAGATATCACATGGTACCATTGGTTGATCGGTTTTGTAAGTCTTCACCTTACCGCAGGACTAATTCTGGGAGTCATCTTTCAGCTTGCCCATGTAGTGGAAGAAACTATGCACCCTGAGCCTAATGAAGATAACGTCATAGAAAATCACTGGGCCATTCATGAGATGGTCACCACCAATAATTTTGCACGGGAAAACAAATTATTGTCATGGTACATAGGCGGATTGAATTTTCAGATCGAACATCACCTCTTTCCAAAAGTTTGCAGTATTCACTACCCTGAGATAAGCTATATCGTTGAAGAAACAGCTCAGGAATTTAGCATCCCTTACAATCTTCATAAAACTTTTCGGGAAGCTGTCGGATCACATTATAGAACACTGAAAAATTTTGGTGACCCGGATTTTAAATGGGAAACAACCTGAAAATGCAATTCTAATCTTCTTCTGCATCATTTTACCCTCTATTTATATAAATTCTTTGATTCAATAATACGAGGTTAGTAAAAATGCAGTATGGGTTTATGTAGGGTCAAGGCTATTTACGGCTGTTGTTGGCTTTTGGTTTGTTTTTCATTTTTAACCGTTCATTCATTAGCACAGCCAATTGCCAGCCAGGGCAGTATCGATCTGTCAGATACAGACTTCCCCGTTCAACGATCTGTTGAACTTAATGGGGAATGGAAATTTTATTGGCAACAATTAGTCCTGCCTCAGCAAATTGATTCCACAGATTCCTTCTCTTATGTGCAATTTCCTCATCTTTGGAATGAAGACCCCAGCCTTTCATCCTATGGATATGCCACTTATGGACTTAAGATATTTAAACCGGAAACTCACCTGAGTATAGCTCTTCAGATCCCTGATCTGTACACTGCTTATACAATGTATATTAACGGTACAGAAGTGGCTAAAAACGGCACGGTAGCCACCACTGACGAAGATTATATTCCTTTCTGGCTCCCAAAAACGATCTCGATTGATCAGTTTGATACCGATACCCTTCAGGTTGTACTTCATGTATCTAACTTTAAGCATAGCAAGGGCGGAATAAGGTTACCGATCATCATCGGGTCAGAAGAGCATTTACAAAGAACCCGAACCATGAAACTTGGATACACCCTGCTTCTGACAGGCTCCCTTTTTATGATTGGTTTATTCTTTATGGGTCTATATCTTTTTGGCCGACATGAACGATCAATGCTATACTTTTCGATCGTCTGTTTCTTTTTTAGCTATCGTATTTTTGGCACCGACCTTTATCCACTTCATTACCTCTTTCCGGAGCTTCCCTGGTGGCTCACCGTTAAGGCTGAATATTTTTCCCTTTATTTTTCCGCTTTTCTGTTCAGTATTTTTGTAAAGCAGGTATATCCCAAAGAAATTTCACGTCCTGCTATTTATGCTTTTACGTCTGTATTTGGGGGCTTATCGCTTATTACGCTTTTTTTTCCGGCATATTACTTTACCATGCTGATCAATTTACTGTACGTAGTCTTTCCTTTCTTTGTGATCTATATAACCTGGGTTTACTGGAAAGCTGTTGGTAACAACAGGGAAGGCTCCCGCTTTGCTCTGACAAGTGTTGCAATAGTATTCGTAGTTCTTATGCACAATTTACTGGAGTACAAGACGATAGTTGAAGAAAACCTGCTTCTTAATTTTGTAGGATTTTTTTCCTTCTTCTTTCTACAATCTCTGATCCTGACTTATCGCTTCACTAACTCATTGACCAAAGCCCGAAATAAAGCTGAACAAGCCAGTATTGCCAAAAGTCAGTTTCTCTCTACTATGAGTCATGAGATCCGAACACCATTAAATGCCGTAATTGGCTTGTCTGAGCTCTTACTTCACACAGATTCTGAAAGAGAAAAAAACGAATTTGCTGAAACCATCAAGGAAAGTGGAGAAAATCTACTTGAGATCATTAATAATATCTTAGACTACTCCAAATTTGAGACGATGGGAATTGAAGTTGATCAGGAACCTGTAAATATCAAGCAACTTGTTCATGAGATGATCCGCCTTCTATCGCCATTAAAAGCTAAAAAAGACCTTAGCATTATTTTTGATACAGAAGATATACCTGAATATGTATTAACTGACCCGACACTTCTCAAACAAATTTTGATCAACCTGGTCGGAAATGCCATCAAATTCACCCAAAAGGGGTCAATCACAATATCGCTTCAAAAAAATTCAGAACCTGAACTTAAAGGTGATCTTAGATTCATGATCGCTGATTCCGGCAGCGGAATCTCTAATGAAAACATCCATCGGCTATTCAAAATATTTTCTCAGGTTGATTCGAGCAGAACTCGCAGACATGGTGGTACGGGACTTGGACTGGTGATAAGTAAAAAACTAGTAGAGGCTTTGGGGGGAGAAATTTGGTTTAAAAGTACCCCGGACAAAGGAACCATTTTTTATTTCACCATACAGGCAGAGACTACTTCCAAACCCACAAATAATGGGCCCTCCGGTATATCTTCAGCTGACCTTCATATGATAAAAAGGGAAAATCTCAGAATCTTAATTGCTGAAGATAATATCGTAAATCAAAAGGTGCTCCTTAAAATTCTTAGAAACAATAACCTCACCGCCGATGTTGTGAACAACGGTCAGGAAACACTTCACCGACTAAAAACCCATTCCTATGACCTTATTCTTATGGACATGGAAATGCCTTTCATGGATGGTATTGAAGCAACCAAAAATATTCGCCGTCTCCTGCCTGAATCTGAACAACCAATAATTATTGCAGTTACAGCCAATGCGTTCATTGAAGATCGTGAAAGATGTATAAATGCCGGAATGGACGACTTTCTCACAAAACCAATCTCTTTAGAGGCTATAAAATCTATGTTAAACACATGGTTCGACTGACTTTTACAGAGCTTTACTCTCTCGTATCATTTTTTTTCAAATAGGTTGGAAAAGGTTTCTTAAAATTGACTCTCAGTTTTAAGAAACTTCAGAAATTATATGATGTACAACCTTAAGTTGTTATTGGTTTTAACGACATTCCTATTGTTGACTTCTTCTTGCAGTAAACCTGCAGAAATTACTGAACAAAATGTATCCCGTATTATCCAAACGTTAAGTGCAGATAATATGAAAGGGAGGAATGCTTTCAGTAAAGAAATACTTATTGCTGCCGATTTTATTACCAATGAATTTACACAAATTGGACTCTCACCTTTTCCCGAAAATCCCGGCTTTAAACAAGAATTTACCATTCATTCTGTTAAGCCTGCTGAATCAGCTGTTTCTATAAATGGTGAAAATTTCGAAAATGAACATTACTTCGGCCTGGTTTTAAGTGAAGAACTGAACTGGACTACCGGAAACGCATCGGTAAAATATATTTCTGAAGAAGATGGATATCAGGATAAATTCAGAGAATTCAGAAATGACGATGAATCTTCAGTTATTGCCGTTTCTACCGCACACTCCAAATGGTTCCATCGATACCGTGCTTACTTTAGTCGCTCAAATCGTGCGTTTGAACTCGATGAAACTCCACATGACGTTTTCATCTTGGCAGATATACCTATCAGCGAGTACGATATAGATCTTAAATTTGACGTAGAAACCATAGAACTCTTCAATATCGCTGGCATGATCGAAGGTCACCGTACTGATGAGATCGTTCTCTTTTCTGCACATTATGATCATATTGGAGTAATCACTCCTGTTAATGAAGATTCTGTTGCAAATGGTGCCAATGACAACGCTTCAGGCGTTTCCGGGTTGATCGAGTTAGCTCGTTATTACGAGAACCGTCCTAAGCCACAACGATCTATCTATTTTGTAGCTTTTACTGCCGAAGAAGCCGGCGGTTACGGCTCTAAATATTTTTCTCAACAGATAGATCCAGAACGTTTTGTTGCCATGATGAATCTGGAAATGATAGGTAAGCCGGCAACTGAAGGGCCAAACACTGCATGGATCACCGGTTTCGACCATTCTGATTTAGGGGAAATCCTACAGGAAAGTTCCCAACAATTGGATTTTGAATTCTATCCTGACCCCTATCCCAGCCAGAATTTATTCTACCGTTCTGATAACGCCCCTTTTGCGGAAATGGGAATTCCTGCCCACAGCATAAGCACAACTCCTATTGATGTAGATCAGGATTACCATCGGGTCTCGGATGAGTTAAAAACCCTTCACATTCCTCATACTACAAATACCATCCGCGCGGTAGCAAAAGCTTGCGAAACCATCATTTCCGGAGAGAGAACACCCACCAGAATAGCAGAAGTCACCCAAGAATAGATCGTCACTTTATCAAACTCCATACCACTGCTGGGTGATGCAGTGAATAGAGCCTTGCCCCCAAACAAGATCCTTGCAAGGAATACCGATCACTTTTCGTCCGGGGAAATATTGCTGAAATAGCTCTAATGCCTGTACATCAAATCGCTCATCATAGACAGGAACAAATACTGCACCGTTAGCAATATAGAAATTGGCATAGCTAGCCGGCACATATTCAGAACCATCAACCGTAGTACCTTCGATCTTGGTTTGTGGCAGTGGCAGCGTTTCAATATTTAATTTGTTGCCGTTTTTAAGAGTAACGGTCTGCAATATTTCCAAATTCTCCTGAAGGGCTTCATAGTTTACATCTTCAGTATCCTGGCAAACCATAGTCAGTACGGTATCTTCATTAAGCCAGCGCGTAATGTCATCAATATGTCCGTCCGTATCATCGCCTGCAAGACCTTTTTTGAGCCAAATGATCTGATCTACTCCAAGATATTCTTTTAGCTTTTCCTCGATCTCAGATTTAGACATTTCCGGATTTCGGTTTGGATTCAGCAAAACAGATTCAGTAGTAAGTAATGCACCGGCTCCATTTACATCTATGGATCCGCCTTCCAGGATCATCCCAGGTTCAACCCGGGTAACTCCGAACTTATCGGCTATGTATTTTGGAAGCGCATTGTCATTTTCCCACGGTGGATATTTTTCTCCCCATGTATTGTAATCCCAATCCAGGATCAGGTACTCGTTTCCCTGCTTTACGAATATGGGTCCACAATCCCGGGCCCAGACATCATTGATTTTTTGTTGGTGAATAATAACGCGATCAAGGTCCACTGCCCGGCCTGACAGTTTCTGCATCACGCGATTTCGGATCTCCAGGCTCTCTACAAAAAGATGGATAGGCTCAAAAAAATGAAGTTCTTCAATGATCTTACAATATACATCCTCAACCCGATCGAGTCGCTCACCCGGCCAGGTCTTCCGGTTGGAAGGCCAGTGTAATTGAGTGGCTGCATGCCGATGCCATTCTGCAGGCATTATAAAATTTAGTTTTTCACTCATTTAATCATCCATCCTTTTTAAGATGGGTTTGTAGAGATCTATTCTTCGATCCCTGAAAAATGGCCAGACTTTGCGTTGTCTCTCAATGGCATTGAGATCAATTTCTGTAACTAGGATCTCTTCCTTATTTCCGGCCTTATTTAATACCTGACCAAACGGACCTGCCACAAAAGAACCTCCCCAGAATTTAGAGCCTGACTCTTTGCCCACCCGGTTAACCGAGGCTACAAAACATCCGTTAGCAATAGCATGACTTCGCTGAATAGTCTCCCAGGCATCCTGATATTCCTTGGCTTCCTGCTTGCCTTCGGTTGCAAGCGTACCTATAGCCGTTGGATATAACAGGATGTCGGCTCCTTTCAAAGCGGTGATGCGGGCTGCTTCCGGATACCATTGATCCCAGCAGATCAGTGTTCCGATCTTACCGAACTTCGTCTCAAACACCTTGAATCCCGACTCTTCATCTCCTGGAGTGAAATAGTATTTTTCATAGAATCCGGGATCGTCCGGAATGTGAGTTTTGCGATAGCTGCCTAAAACAGAACCATCTGCATCAATTACTACCAGCGAGTTGTGATACACGCCTTTCGCTCTTTTTTCAAAGAACGGGGCTACGATCACGACCTCCAACTCTTTAGACAGATCACTCAAGCTTTGAACCAAGTCTCCATTAAGAGGCTCCGCCCAATCGAAATAGTCTTCGTTGTAATCCACGCAAAAATACGGCGTGTTGAACAGCTCCTGAAGACAAACGATCTGAGCTCCCTTTTCGACGGCTTCACGGACCAACCCCATCTGCCGATAGAGGTTATCTTTGGGATTCTTTGAACAGGATGTTTGAATCAACCCTAAGGTGACTTTTTCTTCTTTCATGATATAGCCTATTAGTTATGAGAACATAAATTATGCAAAGTTAACACCAAATAGAATGCATAAAATAAACAAGCCTTCCTTATGGTTTTTCCCTCGCTCCATAATGAATTGGTAATTTGCAGTCCCGGGATTGCTTCGGCTGAGGAGTTGGGAGTTTAACAGTTGGCTTGGTATGCCTCGCAAAGGGATACATTTGCGAGGAGCCTGGTTGCTCAATCAAGGGTTAAGAAGTTTACCGACACGGTAATCTCGGGTTCATGGCAATGGGGAAGATATAGCTTGCCCTGACGGTCTGACGGCTCCAAGTCCGCCTGACCGATGGTTGAATTCCAGCACCGAAGCCTTAGCCATCCATCAGACGGGTAATCCGTCAGATGGAGTTCGAGGAAAATCAGCTTTAGCCTGGAGTTGGACAACGTTCCGTAATGAATTGGCAAATTGCAGTCCCGGAATTGCTTCGGCTGGAGAGTTAGCATACCTATGTTACACTGGGTTTGCCTCGCAAAGGGATGCCTTTGCGAGGAGCCCGGTTCCTGAATCACGGGTTGGGGAGTTTAGCGACGCGGCAATCTCGCGTTCATGGCACGGCACTAAAACAAAGAGTCATGAAAAGGAGATTGACCTAAAGAGTATTTCAAGCACGTATTTATGATTAGGACAAGCAATTTAGTTTGAAAATCTAACTTTCCATTAGCATGAGCACACACAGTTGGGGTGAAATTGAAGCGATCATTGATGAGGTATTGGATCTGCCTGAAGAGCAGCGGAGATCATTCATCGAAGAAAACTATGGTAATCAGGATGAGCTGAAGAAGCAGATCTATGAGCTGTTGCAGTCTATTACTGAATCCGAGGGCTGGCTGGAAGATAAGTCAGGTACCCATTAGAGCTTTATCAACTGTCGCCTTCTTAAAGCTGATAAGAGCACAGAAACTAAATTGATCTGCAACCCCTTAAACTGACATCTGCACTCAAAAATAACAAGCTTATAAATTGAATGAAAAATTGGTTTATTAATTCAAATTCTCTATAATTATTAGTTAATTGATAGTTAAGTACGGATATTACATTAACTTGAGTAACTTGAGTAACTTGAGAGACTAAAAAGAGAATTTAATTTTTTGCGAGTATGAGTAGCACCAGTGAAGTATCGCATTTGTTGAACAGGCTTAAAGAAGGGGAAAATGAAGTCTATGATGAACTTTACCCTCTCATTTATGACAAGCTGAAGAATATTGCGAATATGCATATCCGAAAGCAGTATTCTAATCACACCTTATCCAGGACTGATCTGGTCCATGAAACCTACTTGAAGATCATTGATCAGGACAGTATCAGTTTCAATGATCGCAATCATTTTCTAGCGATCGCATCAAAATGCATGCGTCAGATCTTGATTGATTATGCCCGTAAAAAAAATGCTCAAAAACGTGGCGGGAAAAACCAAGACTTAACTTATGTTGAAGGCATTCTTTCCACCTTTGATAATAAAGCGCAAGAACTTATAGATATTGATGAAGCTCTTAATCAATTATCTGCTCTTAATGAACGATTAAGCACGGTTGTAGAAATGCGGTTTTTTGGGGAAATGAGTATTGAACAAACCGCAGACGCTCTCGATGTCTCAGAGAGTACCGTTAAACGAGATTGGATGAAGGCTCGGGGATGGTTGTACAAAGAATTGAAAGGAAAGTTTAAGCTCGAAGATTGAGGCTTTATTTTAATTTTCCTTACCACTAAATAATATTGGGGAGATTTAATACATCAGTGATATCGGGTAATAATGGATAAAGACACTTGGACTCATATCGAAGATCTGGCTGATAAGGCATTGGAATTACCCTCCAATAAAAGAGAGGAATTTTTAGAATATGCCTGCCCCGATGACCCTGAGTTGAAGATAGAAGCGCTACAGTTACTTCAGAGTATTACAGAATCTGAAGGATGGCTTGAAAACCCCGTCAACTACAAAGAAGAATTATTTAAAAACATCCCTCAGGATCTTAAGGAACTAGATGCTAGTAGATCTTTAATAGGCAAGAAAGTAGGATCTTATACCATCATCAGGGAAATTGGGAAAGGAGGAATGGGCACCGTATTTCTTGCTCAAAGGTCCGATGGTGTTTTTGATCATAAAGTGGCCATCAAGATCATCAATCAAGATCGTGCCACCGAGGAAAATATAGAAAGGTTCAAGCAGGAGCGAAATATTCTGGCTGAATTGAATCACCCGGGCATTGCACAAATATATGATGGCGGCATTACGGATGACGGTATTCCTTATTTCATTATGGAGTTTATTGACGGTATTCCTATCACTGAACATTGTATACAAAAAAAGTTGTCTGTTTCCGATCGAATTCAGCTTTTTAAAAAAGTACTCAAAGCCGTACAGCATGCACATGAAAATCTTGTTATACATCGCGACCTGAAACCTGAGAACATTATAGTCACTAATGACGATGATATAAAAATCCTGGATTTTGGGATTTCGAAACTCCTCAGAAAAGACCCATTAAATCAGTTCAGTGACATAGGAAAACCTGCTTTAACCATTTCATATGCCGCTCCGGAACAGATTAAAAATCAATCTGTCACTACAGCAACAGATATTTATGCACTTGGGTTGGTTTTCTATAAGTCCCTTACTAACAATCTCCCCTATTCATTAAACGAACTTTCACTGGCCGAAGCCCATAAAAAAATACTATCGTATAAACCTATTCCGCTAAGTTCAAGTTTAGTGAATGGAGCAGGAATTAAAGAAAGAGAGCTTCGATGTGATCTGGAGTCCATTATATTAAAAGCCCTGCAAAAAAATACCCAGAAAAGATATCGGTCTGCTACAGATCTGTTATCCGATCTTAAAAAATTTGAAAGGAAATTACCTGTTTCTGCATGTAAAAAAACCCTGGGCTACCTCTCAAAAAAATATATCCAGCGAAATAAAAAGGGAATTGGTGTAGTAGTATTGATCCTTACCCTTATTGTAAACTTTACTCTTTTTTATACCTGGAGAATTACTGAACAAAAAGAACAAGCACAACTTGAAGCTGTAAAAGCAGAAGAAGTCTCTGATTTTTTAATTCAACTTTTTGAGGCAAGCGATCCTGCCAGTAACCTTGGCAATGTTTTCACTACTCAGGAACTCCTGAGAAATGGGGTGCAACAATCTGAACAGTTATCTAACCAGCCCTTGATACAAGCCCGGCTTTTTGACATCACGGGTCAAGTTTACCGGAATATTGGAAACTATGACCAGGCAAAATATCTGATAGAAAATGCGATAAGTCTTCGTGAACGCAATCTGGGATACTACCATCCCCTGACACTGGCAAGCCGACATAACTTAGGGTTGGTAATGAATGATATGGGAAGCTTTCATGAGGCAGAAAGTATCTTCAAATTGGTATATGACCAACGAGAACAAACCCTGGGTGATAAACATATAGAAACAGCATCCACCCTTTCTAACCTTGCTTACAGTATTAGAAGGCAAGGGGATTATGATCTTGCTGAAGAGCTGGCCCGTAAAAGTATGAATGTTTTCATAAATGAGTTAGGTTTAGATAATATTCGAACTTTAGACGGGATGAATAAACTTGCGATCACTCTCCACAATAAAGGATCTTATGAGGAAGCTGAGGGGATCTATCTTCAGGTTTTGGAAAAAAGAAAGGAGCAGCTTGGATCTCCTCACCCTGAAGTAGCAAAAAGTATTAATAATTTAGCAGCTCTCTACCTTAATATAGGAGAATTTAGTAATGCCAAGTCATTATTGAATGAAGCACTGATAATAAATAAAGAATTATTCGGTCAGGTCCATCCCAACGTTGCAACAGTCATAAATAACCTTGGATTGGTACATACAGAACTCAATGACCTTGAGATCGCGGGAGCTTATTTTCAGGACGCTCTGAAAATGCGATTGGAACTACTGGGAGAAAACCATACCAATACAGCCGTAAGTTTATTTAGTATTGGTAGATTAATGTTGGAATCTAACCAACCTGATTCTGCAATTTCTATGTATGAAAAAGCGATCTCGATCTTTGCACAAGAGCTTTCTGAAGATCATTCATTCACAGTACATTCAGGTTTAGGAATAGGCAGAGCCTTA
>Ga0136558_1000388_pt1 | contig 25036 bp, 19 predicted proteins | sample AntRauTorckE6833_FD_101391 | JGI IMG/M metagenome (GOLD analysis project Ga0136558, IMG submission 101391) | Saline lake microbial communities from Rauer Islands, Antarctica - Metagenome Torckler E6 #833 | ecosystem: Environmental > Aquatic > Non-marine Saline and Alkaline > Saline | place...
CCTTCTGATGCCTTGAGAATCTGCGCCATACTAGGCAGCTGACTTCCTGGGAAAATGTGCTTATCAAGCCAGGGATCTGTTCTGCTGGCTCGAAACGACATCGGCGTCGTAATAACCTGCATGAGATGCAAACTATTTCGACGAGGCAAAAATCCGTGAACCGCTTTCATATAGGCACGATGATTTCGTTGTCCTACATGCTCGAACATTTCGACAGAGAGTACTCGGTCATACACCCCTTCGAACGTTCGATAGTCACAAAGGGCGATGTTATGTCTTGAGCGAGAACCAAGGGTCCGATCAAGATAGTCAAACTGTCTTCTAGAAATGGTGAGTCCACTGACCCTGACACCCAACTCCTGACGATCAACGTACTGCATCAACGGACCCCAACCACAGCCAATGTCGAGAACGGTCATACCGCTTTCGAGATTGAGTTTTTTGCAGATGAGCTCATGCTTGGCGTCCTGCGCTTCTTCAAGCGTTGTGGCATCTTTCCAAAGGGCACCGGTATATGTCATACTCGGTCCCAGCATCGCCTCAAAAACTTCCACAGGGAAATCGTAATGCGCCTGAATGTGAGCAGGCGCCTTGTCGACGCTCTGACGATTGTGAATCAATGCCAGAGCATAGTCGAACAAAAGACGTACTTGTTTAGCACTACGCTTTTCTAGACCGCCAGCGATAATCCTGCCAAAAAAAGCATCGAGATTTTCACAATCCCACCAGCCTTCCATGTACGACTCGCCGAGAGCCAATGAACCACCCGCAAGAACGCGGACAAAAAATCTATCGTCATTGACAGTGATATCGTGTTTTCTGTTTCCATCAACAACAATCTTTGATTCTGCAAACAGTCGCGTGACTGCTTCTCGAGCACGGTTTTGTGTATAAGACATTTCTGCCTCCTTCTTTATTTGTGTTATGTGCTTTCCATGTATCACATTGCCATAAAAACATGAAAAATCAAGGTTTCTTTTTGATATAAAAACCGCCCCGAAAATCGTGGGGCGGCTGAACATATTTATTACACATCAACGAACGGAAACATACTCCTTTGTGGGATTCTTTGAAAGAACCACCTGCCACAGCTGAAATTTCCTCACTCGGAAAGCCGCAGCACAAGAGAGAAGATAATAGCTCCACATGCGGACGAAGACTTTATCCTTCCCTTCAACATCAAGCTGTGGCACCCACTCATCGCAGAAATTTTTGTACCAAGCCATCAGAGTAAGGTCGTAGTCTGATCCAAAATTATGAACATCTTCAACCGTAAACAGTCCTTCGGCAGATTTCATAATCTGAGCCATGCTTGGCAACTGTCCATTGGGGAAAATATATTTGTTAATCCACGGATCATTCCCGCCTATCTTATGCGAACTATCGCGCCCGATGGTGTGCAACAGGTGTAGTCCGTCTCTTTCAGGAAGACAACGATATGCTACTTCCATGTATTCTCGCCAATTTCTTGAGCCAACATGCTCAAACATGCCCACAGAAACAACTCGATCAAGCGTACCACCGAGCTTCCTGTAGTCTTCTTGCAGAATTCTGACATTGGGCAAACCTGCGGTCAGACCACGAGCGTACTCATACTGATTTTGTGAAATGGTCGCACCCGTCACCCTTGATCCGTAATTCTGACCAATGTGTAATGCAAGTGAACCCCAACCACAACCAATATCGAGAACACTCATGCCTGGATTCGTATCGAGTCCCAGCTTTTTACAGATAAGATCAAGCTTCTGTTCCTGTGCCTGCCCGAGAGAACTTGCTCCCCGCCAGTATCCACAGCTATATGCCATACTCTCGCCGAGCATCGTTTCAAAAAGCTGATTACTCAGATCGTAGTGTTGTTCTGCCACGACACGAGATTTCCTCATACTTTGAGGATTGAATACCTGAGGAAGAAAACCTAATAACGGCATATTGAAAGGTACCAAAGGTCCTGCGACACTATCAATCAACAGCAGGCGAGCGAAAAACTCGTCGAGCTTCTGACAATCCCACCATCCAGCCACATATGACTCACCGAGGGCAAGCGATCCGCCTTTGGCCACGGCTCCGAAGAACCGTTCGTCATGAACCTGAATATCGTGAGGCTCATCTCCTCCAACAGTGATGCCCGCAGTTGCCAGTAACTCTGTTACTTTCTTCTCAAATAGCATGGGTAGCTCCTTTTTGTGTAATGTGCGTTCTAGGGCTCACATTGCCACAAAAATATAAAAAATCAAGGTGCTTACCAAATCCCCCGCGACCGAAGGTCGCGGGGGTTTTGCTTTTTCTTTTCTAAAAACTAAGCACTAAAGACTAACAACTGGTCTATATTTCTTCTACGAGAACCATGTTGGTAGCTTTCACTTTGTTGTTGAAGGGTACTCCAGCAACTACCACTACCCTGTCTCCCTTTTTAGCCATTTTGTTCTTGAGACAGAACTGTCGGATAGATTTCATAACATCACTTATCTCTTTTACCTTATCTACTTTCACAGGAAAACATCCGCCGTTTAGCGCAAGCTTGTGGAATGTTCTCTCGTTTGGAGTAGCAGCGATGATAGTAGCGTCTGGCTTAAACCGAGATACCATCCGTGCAGTGAAACCAGAGTCTGTCAGTGCGAAGATAAGCTCTGCTCCGACATCTTGTGCCGTGTTTACTGCCGACGCTGTTACTGAATCTGCTACTGGCACTTCTCCTTCATAGTGACTGTTCATTGCAAAGTCACACAAACCTTGAGCTTCGATCTCTCCAGCGATACGAGTCATCACCTCCACCGCTTCGATTGGATAGTCTCCAAGTGTTGTTTCTTCTGAAAGCATGATAGCGTCGGTTCCATCGAGAATAGCGTTGGCAACATCAGACACTTCTGCTCGTGTTGGTACAGGTGTGGTGATCATAGACTCAAGCATTTGTGTTGCTGTAATCACTGGCTTTCCGAGCATGTTACATCGTTCGATGATTTCTTTTTGTATAAGAGGCACTTGCTCTGCAGGAATCTCGATAGCCAAGTCTCCTCGGGCAACCATGACACCATCTGCTTCAGCGATAATCTCTGCGAGGTTTTCGATTGCTTCTTGTGTTTCAATCTTTGCGATAATCTGTGCATCAACTTTTCTTCGCTTCAGGATAGTTCGAAGTTCTGTAATATCCTCTGGTCGTCGTACAAAAGAAAGGGCGATGTAGTCTACCTTGTTCTTTACTGCAAAATCGAGATCTTTCTTATCCTTTGCTGTCAGTGAGCTCACCTTCAGATAGGCCCCCGGAAGGTTGACCCCTCGTCGTCCCTTGGTCTCCCCTCCTGTGATGACCTTACAGATAACATCTGTCTTTGTAGTTCGGATAACTTCAAGCTTTTTCTTTCCGTCATCAACAAGCACCATGTTTCCTTTCTTCAATTCTTGAGGAAGTGACTTGTAGTTGATGTAGACCTTTGTCTCATCTCCCTTGATCTTCTTGGTAGTGAATGTGAATTCCTTTCCTTTCTTCAAAGTGATACGTCCAGATTCTGTATCAAATTCTCCCGTTCGTATCTTGGGACCAGAAAGGTCTTGCAAGATGGCAAAAGGACGACCAGTCTCTTTTCGTACCTTTCTAATATTGTCTACTTTAGCTTGCTGCTCTGCATGGTCTCCATGAGAGAAGTTCAGCCGACATACGTTGACCCCAGCCTTCTTGAGCTTGAGGAGCATGTCCTTACTTTCTGTTGCTGGACCGATAGTCGCAACGATTTTTGTCTGTTTATGTGGAATCATATATAAATTTTTAGATGAAGTCCTCATACTACACGCAAAGAGGCCTTACTTCAACCGCACACTTAGACAATATTAAACAGTGTGAAGATGAAGAGAATGTACACAAGGATATATAGCAAACCTTCCCAGATATGAATACGTTTTGATATACCTGAAATAACAAAGAGAACTGTGGCTAACAAGAGAAAAGGTAGACCTTTTGTAAGTGTCTCTGAATCAACCTCAAGTGTAGAGAAAAGTCCGGGAACTCCAACAACAATAAGAGCATTGAAAACGTTGGACCCAAAGATGTTTCCGAGAGCCACCTCTGATTTGTTGTTAAAAGCGGCACGGACTGACACCAAGAGTTCTGGGAGTGACGTACCAAGAGCGACTGCAGAGATGGTGATAACAGTAGGAATAAGATTGAAAATCTCTGAAAGCCTGATAACAGAGTCGATCAGATACTTTGCACCGATCACAAGACCGACTACCCCCACTGTGAAGAGAATAAAATCTCTGGGCTGAATGTTTTTGTAGTTTGCCACAAAGCCTCTAGCTCTTCCCGTGAGGTGCTTCCTTCTGTCTTCTCTGGAAGGCAGGATGTCTCCTACATCTTCGTAGTCTGCATCATCATCGTCTTTGTAGAGAATCGTATAGGCAAAATAGATAGCAAAAGAAAATATCAGCAATAAAGACTCAAGTAATACTACTTTTCCGTCATAGATAACAATCGCCAAAATACCAGTTGTGATTGCCAGAAGAGGAAGATCGATATCGATAAGGTTCTTGGTAACTGCCAACCGCTTTCCTATAACAGCAGAAATACCGACAATCAAAAGAATATTGGTGATATTAGAACCAACCGCGTTTGCCACTACCAGCTCGTCTACTCCCTTGATAACAGACGCGATAGAAGCGATTATCTCAGGGAATGAGGTTCCAAGTCCTACAATCAGAATACCAACCACAAAGGGAGACATTCCAAAAGCGAGTCCGATGCGTTCACTCGATTCGAGTAGCCAGTCAGAGCTTTTTACAAGCAAAGCAACCGATACGATGAAAATTACAATCCATATGAAGGTCATATGGATTGTATTGTAACATCTTTATAAATGAAGCTCATTTTCTTGTTTTTGTGCGCGAAGGGACATCAGCGTTCGGCGTCAGCTCACTAAACTATAATTCTGCGCTTCGCTTGAATTCTAGTAAGTGGCTCCTGCCCGGACTCGCCGACAAGTACTCGCAAAGCTCGTCTTGTACACCGGCTCCGTCTTTCGAACCCTAGTGCGCTTAAAAATAAAAGTCGCCGACCCTTTACAGGGCCGGCTCCTTATTTTTGTGCGCGCACTAGGGTTCGAACCTAGGACCTTTCGAGTATCAGTCGAATGCTCTACCAACTGAGCTATGCGCGCAAGTGAGGAACGTAATAAGAATATCATTATTCTTATTACTTCCGAATGCCGCGCGCACAAGCTGTGCTTATGCGCGCATATTTAGTTATATTCTACTCTCTTTATTCGAAGACGCAGTAAACTACAAGATAGCAAAAAACTGCTGTATAAACAAGAAAAAACCGCCCGGACCAAGAATATGGTCGCGGGCGGCGTGTCGCGGACGATTCTCCTCCTGGAGTATCCGCAAACTGAAAGGGTTAGTGATAGCTACTGTCGTAGCTTGAAATGAGCTCATTGAACTCACTTGTTCCTCGAGGGATAATTTCTTCTCCCTTTTGAAACTCTACGATCTCCCCCGACGCATCGCGTCGTGGGAATGGTTTGTCGAGTTCTGCGCTAGTAGCAAAGAAAACTAGGCCACCAAACAGAATACAAATAACAGATGCGATCAGTACTTCGAGCTTATTCACGGTTCAAATCCTTTTGAAGTTGAGAGTAGGCTTACTTCGACAAATGAGGAGCGAGACGAAAACTTGTTTTCATTTCGTCCGAATGCCGTCGCAGCAAGAATCTCCGATTCTTATCCTGCTACTCAAGGTTACAGACAAGCCTCCGCTTGTCCAAAACGAGACATTCTCCTTACTCCTCTTCTTGAAGAGCCTCTTGGACCTTTTGCCAGTATTCTTCAGTACTGGCTTTCTTGTATCCATTTGGCCCTCCGTTCCAGATACGCGCCATGTCCTCGAGCGTTGGTTCATAACCAAGACGTCTCTGGATGGCATAGCGTTCCATATACACATGAAAGCATTGTATGGAAAGCCCTCTGTTACCAAGCATATCTTCTGCTTGATAAGTAGTGCCGCAACGCTCGTTGACGTCGTCGACACATGGCTGGCGTATCTGCATAGGTCCATAGGCCTTCTGCCTAAGGTGGCGATCTCCAATCGCTTCGTCATCTCCTCCAGACTCCACCTGAATGATGGCCTCAATGAGATCATCAACGGTGTAGTCAGAAGTACTGGCTTCAGTGCGACATGCGCACAACAAACTAACGACAACAATAAACTGGAAAAGCTTCATACAAATCCTCTTGCAGATTTGAAGAGTGGAATTAGTCCTGCCACTCTGTAAATTGCAGACAGGCTCCGCCTGTCCAAAAATACTTTCTCAGTCGTCGAGAAGCTGAAGATCCATATCTTCGGCCAACGATTTGAGCATACGGTCATTGAGACGATGCTCTTCTTCGTAGTTGTCGGTACGAATCAGCATTCGGACTTCTTCTACTTCTTCAGAAACATCGCTTGGCTGTGAATCCTGATCGAACATACTATTCCCTTTCGTGTGAAAGAACAAAATATCCCCATTGGATATTGAATACAGGATATTAGCATTAAAAAGTCTACTTGTCAACCTCCGTAACTAACTTTGACTTAGCTCACGTTTTGCCTCAATATTTTATCTTTAACCTGTCGTATGGTCGCAAAACACACTCCTCCCAAAAATTATAGTGGTCAGACCACTATAATTTTTAGATTTACTAACAAAAAACCACCCTTGTGGGGTGGCTCTTTGAAATATTCTCTGTTTTGTTTCGTTCCTTGGGTCTCCCTTTTGAGGAGTCTCGCAGTAGTCTTTCCTAACTTGTCAGATTGAGATGCGGGTACACAATCTTTGCCCGTTGTATGCTCAATTGAGGCACACAACACCGACCGATCACCTCAGGATATACCTTCGGTTATTCGATTTGAAATAATCCACGACCAGCTTCCGCTAGCCGTGCCTTGTTACGACTTAGTCCTTGTTATTGAGTTCACCTTAGGCCATCGCGAACGACAGACTTCGGGTGCTCCCAACTCCCTTGACTTGACGGGCGGTGAGTACAAGACTTGAGAACGTATTCACCGTGGTATAGCTGACCCACGATTACTAGCAATTCCAACTTCATGAGGGCGAGTTTCAGCCCTCAATCCGAACTGGGGCGACTTTTATTAGGATTCGCTCAGGATTACTCCGTCGCTGCCCGTTGTAGTCGCCATTGTATCATGTGTGTAGCCCAAGACGTCAAGGGTCATGCTGACCTGGCGTCATCCTCGCCTTCCTCCCAGCCTTGAATTCGCAAGCGAAACAGGCTATCAGATTTTAGGCTCTAGGCTTTAGGAAATTCCTAATGCCTAGTACCTATCTTCCTAATACCTGCGCACTTGTGCGCTCAAGGCTGGGCAGTCTCGCCAGACACTTGTAACTGGCAATGAGGGTTGCGTTCGTTACCCCACTTAAGGGAACAATTCAAACCACGAACTGACGACGGCCATGCAACACCTGCTCAACTGTCCGAAGAGGGCTTCCGTTTCTGGTAGCTTTCAGTTGAGTGTCTAGTCTTGGTAAGGTTCTTCGTTTATCATCGAATTAAACCACATGATCCACTGCTTGTGCAAGTCCCCGTCTATTCCTTTGAGTTTTAACCTTGCGGTCGTACTACCCAGGCGCCAGACTTAACGCGTTAGCTTCGCCTCTCAGAGGGTCGATACTCCAAAAAGCTAGTCTGGATCGTTTAGGGCTAGGACTACCGGGGTATCTAATCCCGTTCGCTACCCTAGCTTTCGTGTTTCAGTGTCAGGAGTACGCCAGTGTACTGCCTTCGCTTTTGGTGTTCCCCATGATATCAACGGATTTCACCCCTACTCCATGAGTTCCGTACACCTCTCGCATCCTCTAGTTATACCGTTTCCCGTGCTGGTTTCGAGTTGAGCTCGAAGATTTAACACAAGACTAATATAACCACCTACACACCCTTTACGCCCAATAATTCCGGATAACGCTTGGGGCCTCTGTATTACCGCTCCTGCTGGCACAGAGTTTGGAGCCCCTTATTCATACGCTAATGTCAATAAAATTCTTCACGTATAAAAGATGTTTACACCCCGAAGGGATTCGTCCATCACGCGACGTCGCTCCGTCAGACTTTCGTCCATTGCGGAAGATTCTCGACTGCAGCCTCCCGTAGGAGTTTGGACAGTGTCTCAGTTCCAATGGTGGGGGTCAGCCTCTCAGCTCCCCTAAGCGTCGTAGCCTTGGTAAGCCATTACCTTACCAACTAGCTGATACTGTGCGGGCTGGTCTAGAAGCGATAAATCTTTACTCCGAAGAGACTATCAGGTATTGTCTTGAGTTTCCTCAAGTTATTCCTGACTTCTAGGTCCATTCCCACATGTTACTACCCCGTTTGCCACGGGTCTAAACCCGTTCGACTTGCATGCCTTATCCACGTCGCCAGCGTTCATCCTGAGCCAGGATCAAACTCTTAATTTAATTCCTAACATTACAGATGAAACTGTATATTGTTTTGAACCATTAAATGGTTCTAGGATCTGAACGAAACAAAACAGAAAATATTTTTGATTTTGTTTGCCATGCTTTTCCAAAAAAAGCATGTTCAGAACCTGCACATAGTGTTCTCAGATACCCCTTGTACTAAAGGGTATCTTCTAATTTATTAAAGAACAAACGCCTTCCTTAGGCGTACGAACCATTATAAGCAAAAAGAGCTTCGAGTCAAGCTTTTATTTGAGACCTTGGAGAGAGCGATATGTCTTAATCAGTGTAATCACAAAGAAAGGAGAAACAAGGACCGTACTAATGCCAGAGAGAACGGGTCCTGAGTGATAGAGAAAAGCCATACTAAAAAGAATTTGTATTAGGGCCATAGAAAGGACCAGTCCGAGAAGTTTCCACTTTGAACCTTCCGTCAGAACAGTACTCTTTTTGAAAGCCTGCTTAATTGTCACTTCTTTATCAAGAATGAGGAGAGGTACAAACATGAATCGGAGTGCTAGATATATTCCAGGAACAATAAGAAGTATAGTTCCTCCTGCGACCACCAACGCTAACAACATAACTCCGAGGATGTACCGCCAAAATAAGTATGAATATTTCAAAAGATCTTTAATGTCTGGATATCCACCAGAAACAAGCTTGAGAAGATACTTTACATATCCAATCTCAATGATGACACCGATAACACCGAAAAGTACTGACAGAAATATACCTCCGATCATAGTGTATGCAAACATCTCATCGGCACCTTCTTCAAAAAAAACTGCTGCAAAATATACAACAGTCGTTGCTCCGACAATGGTTACGAACTTTGAGAGGTAAAATTCGTACCCACTTTTTAGTATTTCTTTTATAGAAAACATGGTCTTATTATACGCTATTAAAAAAGCCCCCTCAATAGATTTCTCTGTTGAGGGGGCGGATTGTATTTTGAATCAGATTCTGATTCCGATCTCACGAGCGACCTCATTGGTCTCCCGTTGACTGGCTCGCACTTCTTCTCTGGCTTCCCGGAGATTCTCCGTGACTTCTTCAAGTTCACGGTCGATCTGGTCAAGATCCAGCATCAACTGAATCTTCTCCTTAGCGACGGACCGAACGACTTCAGCCTGAGAGTGGTCGCCGTCTGCCTCGAGTATGTCGGCCTCCTTCAGACTGTTGACGTAGCTCTGCATGAGCAATGTCTGGTCCGAGTAGACCTGTTCTTTCTCCTTGGAAGAGAAGCTAACAACAGCAACCCCCAGTAAGAGGAGAACAGCTAAACCAGTGGCGATAACGTACGAACGATTCATCTCTATTCCTTTCAAAATAGAGGGTTGTTTGCAAGGTCAGACCTTCCGACCTTTCTATATTAATAATAGCATATTAACTTAAAAAAGTCAATACCCTACTTCTTTTTCTTTCGTTCATAGACAGCTACCAACAGCGGACTTGCGACAAAAATAGAAGAATACGTTCCAGCAATAACTCCAACAAGAAGCGCCAAGATGAAGTTGTGAATGGCTGAGCCTGTGATTACCAAGAGAGTCAGGAGAACAATGAGTGTAGTAAGAGAGGTGTTGATTGACCGAGCGAAGGTAGCTTGCAGACTCTTCCCTACTGTCTCACTAAAGTTCTCTTTAATGCGCAATTCCTTATTGCTCTGCAAGCTTTCTCGTACCCTGTCGAACACCACAATGGTGTCGTTTACTGAGTATCCAAGAATCGCCAAAAGTGCAGTCACAAAGAGTATGTCGATATCTAAATGCAATATAGAAAATATTCCGATAGGAATTAAGACATCATGAATAAGAGCAACGATGGCGATGAGTCCATACCACCAAGCGCTAATCGGCTCATTTACCTTTCGAAAAGCAAAAGCAACAAAGAAGACAATAACGAGCACTACGATAATAATGGCAACAAGTGCCTTATTCTTAAGCTCCTCTCCGATAACAGGACCGACAGAGCTCACCTTCTCTTGCGCGTATTCGGGACCTTGTTCTGACAAGGCAACACTTAGGGCTTCTCGTTCATCGTCTGAGATAAAAGGTGTTCGAATACTAAAACCACTCTCGCCAATTGGTCGCACAAGTGTTGCTCCTTCTATCTTTTCTGCAACAACTCCTTGTATTTGTTCTATTTGTGGCCGCTCACTGTATGACACCTCAAGAGATGATCCTCCGGTGAAATCTATAGAAAAGTTAAGCCCGAATACAAACAGGCTTGCAACCGAAGCCAGCATGATGAATCCTGCGATTGCTAGAAATATTTTTTTGTATTTAATGACAAACATATTATTTTGAAAAGCCAGTCTTAAGCCAAAAATGTTTAATAGCGGGAAGCGCTAACATGAAAGTTCGCGTTGCAATAATAGCAGTGAGCATACTTGTGATAACTCCAAGAGCAAACACAAGAGCAAACCCCTTTACTAGCGATGTGCCAAACCAGAACAATACTACGGCTGTCAGCAAGCTCGTAATGTTTGCATCTCGAATTGATGGCCACGCTCGCTTGAACCCCTCTTCGATAGCTTCGCGAAGGTTGCGCCCTCCCCCAAGCTCCTCCTTCACACGCTCAAAGATGAGCACATTAGCATCAACTGCCATACCAATAGAAAGAATGAAGCCAGCAATACCTGAAGCAGTCAGAACCACGGGGACAAGCTTAAAGAGAGAGAGGACAACGAGTACATAGAGAGAAAGTGACAGCACAGCAAGGAAGCCTGAGAGTCGGTACCAAAGAATCAAAAACAGAGAAACAATAGCAAGACCCGTAATTCCAGCAAAGACTCCTTGATTAAGCGTATCCTGACCAAGTGTTGAGCCGACAGACTGGGTGCCCACAAGACCAATTGGTACTGGCAGTGCTCCAAAGTTCAGATTACGTGCAAGGTCTCGCGCCTCTTCTGGTTCAAAACCTCCAGAGATTTGAGCCGTTCCTCCTGTAATTTCTGACCGAACAACAGGGGTCGAAATCGCCTGACCATCAAGGAAAATTGCAACGATGTTGCCTATATTGTCTCGAGTGATCTGAGCAAACAACTCTGCTCCTTCGCTGTCAAAGTTGATAACAACAATAGGTTCACTTGCTACCTGAGCTTGTCCCCCAAGGAATTCAAGCTGAGCACTTTCGAGGTATCTTCCTGTGAGGCCTGTATCAATAAATGCATCGTCAGGATTAACAGGAAGTCCTGTCTCATCAAGTTCAACGTTTGGATTAAGGAGCTTAAACTCAAGAACAGGCGTTTCTCCAATCATACGGACTGCCTCATTTACATCTGTCACTCCGGGAAGCTCCACCACCAGGCGGTACTCTGAACCTCCTCCGGCAAAAATACTTGCTTGTTCTACTTGCACAACAGGCTCAGAGACTCCAAAAAGGTTGACGCGTCGCTCGATAACGTCTCGCAGTGTCTGCATAGAGGTGTCGATTTCATTCTGATTAATTGCAGAAATATCCGCCTCATAAATCAGCTCAGTTCCCCCGGCAAGATCGAGTCCGAACTTAAAAGGAAAGCGAGCATTTTCCTTCTCTGAGGAGTATACAAAATAACCAAGGCCCGCTATGGCCACAAGTAATAGTATCGCTCCAATCCGTCGTCCGTTCATATAAGAGCCATAGTAGCGCTAAAAAGGCCTGAGGGCAACAGCTTTATTTTTCTACCAACAACTCCCCAAGACCCTCTTCGATAGACACTCTTGCTTCCCAATCGAGCAACTCTTTAGCCTTGCTGTTATCAGCAAGCGTGTCATGTGGCTCAAGACGTGCAGGAATATATTCAATATTATCGCTAATCATCTCTGCGATCTCTTTAATCGACACGTTGTTCCCCGCCCCGATGTTGATAACTTCTCCTTTGCCCACTTTGTCTGAAGTTGCCGCAAGAATATTTGCATTTACCACATCTCTAACATGTGTGAAATCTCTCGTCTGCAAACCGTCGCCGGTGATAGTCAGTGGCTTCCCTTCTCTTTTGAGTTTCAAGAATTTTGCAATTACCAAAGCATATGCGCCTTCTTCACTTTGACCTGGACCGTAGACATTAAAATACCGAAGACTCACTGTCGGTAGTCCGTACACCTCACTCCATACTTTGCAATATTCTTCCCCGATATATTTCTGAAGCCCATACGGACTCTTTGGTCCCGGTGTCATGGTCTCAACAAGTGGCATGGTGTCTTGATCTCCATATACAGAACTTGAAGCAGAATACACTACCTTTTTCACGCCCGCTTTTCGAGAAGCCTCAAGCACATTCAGCGTTCCCATCACATTTGCCTCACTGGTCTCCAAAGGATACTCAATGGAATATTGAACACGTGGTAATGCTGCGAAATGAAATACATATTCTGCATCAGAAAAAACTGGTTCAATATCAGACAATTGTGTTATGTCGAGCTCGTGCAGAGTAGCCCCTTCCGGCACATTTTCTTTCTTTCCCCCAGAAAGATTATCGATAATATGAACTTCGTAGCCCTTCTTGATAAGAGCCTTTGCTAGATTCGAACCAATAAAACCTGCGCCCCCTGTTACGATTACTTTTTTCATATATTATTTTCCCGCTCTAGATATTAACTTTTTAAGGGTCTTCAAAGCGATTTTGAGATCAAGAACAAAAGAACGATTTTTTATATAGAAGAGATCATAAGAAAGCTTGTTCTTTGTTTCAAACACATCAGAAGCATGGTGTGGATGATTGTCGTGATACAGCTGTGCCCAGCCAGAGAGCCCTGGAGTAATCAGATGCCTAATATTGTAATACGGTATCTGCTCTTCATATTCCTGCGCAAGTGTTGGCACTTCGGGTCGTGGGCCGATCAAAGAGAGTTCCCCTTTTATGACATTCCATAACTGAGGAAGCTCATCGAGTCGTGTTTTTCTTAGAAGCTCTCCAATTTTTGTTACCTGGTTATGACCGTTAACCTCTTTCATGCTCCGAAATTTAAATATCTTTATGGGTCGATTATTCTTTCCTACTCTTGCTTGAGAAAAGAATAACGGTCCACCGTCATATAGTTTTATCAGTAAAAATATAATTGGATAGACCGCAAGAGATAGTGCTCCTGCAACACATGCAAGTATAAAATCCATAAATCTTTTAATCGTGTCATAGGTTATCTTGGGAGCTGTAGAAATGTGCTCTAAAAACCAGTTGTACTGGATGAGCGATAAGGGCACTCTGTCAAAAATGTCTTCGTACACCCGGTGCATGTCGATAAAGCGAACTTTTGAGAAGATAAGATTATACAAATGCGGCAAGATGGGCTGCACCTTATCGTTCTTGAGGTCCGCCACAATAACCGATATCTCCTCTTCGTATACTCGTTTTATTATTTCTTCCTGAAAATCGAGATTATCAAGCCTGTCGAGATCAAGTGTTGAAACAAAAGACAGCGCATATCGAGAATTTGAATTTACCTCATCTTTAAGCTCCTTCATCTCTTCCCCACTACCAATAAGAAGTGCATTCTGTTTCTTGCGAACACCGAAGAGTTTGTAACCATTGAGCCTCCACGGAAGTACTAATGCTAAGGAGATGACAATATAAATGAAGAGATTTGTTTTTGGAGTAATGCCGAAAGAAGGAATAAGGTAGAAGAATGAGATGGCTAAGATAATGTTAATAACTTGAGCATTGAAGATTATTGGAGCAAGTTTGTTTTGTAGAATGGTAGTGTGTTTTTCATACAGCCCTGCAATAAAAAAGACCAGAACCCAAGCAACAAAGAGAATGCCGAAGGGTACGGCATGATCATCAAAAAGCTCTTTTGTAGGAAGCTCCCCATAACGGACGATGAGCGTGAGCCATAGCGAAATCACGAAGATAAAAAGATCTCCAACTAGCAACAATATCGCCTCCTTTCGGCTCTGAATTGACATAATATGTAGTCTACATAATTGAGAACTGCTTGAAAAGGACTGATGTTACAATATAAAAATGGAATCAAAGAAAAAAATCTTATACGTCATAACTAAATCAAACTGGGGTGGAGCTCAGAAGTATGTGTTTGATCTAGCAACATCTCTACCAAAAGAAAATTTTGAAGCAATCGTAGCCTTTGGCGGAGACGGACCTCTCAAATCTAAGCTTGAAGAAGCAAACATTCAAACTATTCAGATCGCAAGCCTACACAGAGACGTCTCTTTGTTTAAAGATTTTTCTGTGTTCCAAGAACTCCTTTCAATATATCGAAAAGTTCAACCAGACGTTATTCATCTCAATAGCTCAAAAATCGGCCTGCTCGGCTCCCTAGCTGCTCGGCTGTATCAGCTGTCACATGTCAATTGTCCATTGTCAAAAGTTATATTTACTGCGCATGGATGGGCTTTCAATGAAAAAAGAAACTTCTTTAGTCGTCTTATCATCTGGAAGCTGAGTGTCTGGACTTCTATCCTAGCTACCGATATCATCACCCTCTCAAAGAAAGAACAAAAACAAGCCTTTCACTTCTTCGTTGTTCCCCGGCGAAAGATACATCTCATTAGAAATGGAATCAAAGAGTTTCCACTTCTTTCTCGAGAAGATGCCCGAAAGAAGCTTGGGCTTAGTGAGGATAAAAAATATGTCGGCAGCATCGCCGAGCTTCATAAAAACAAAGGACTCGATGTGCTCATCAAAACTGCTCCACAACTCGATGCTCATATCGCCATCATCGGCGCCGGAGAAGAAGAGGGTCCACTAAAAAATCTTGCCAGAAAACTCGAGGTATCAGAAAAAGTACACTTCCTCGGACCTATCGATAACGCAGGAACATATCTCAAAGCTTTTGATGTCTTTGCTCTTCCATCTCGAAAAGAGGGCCTACCCTATGCACTTTTAGAAGCTGGGTACGCTGGAGTTCCTGCCGTGGCAAGCAACGTAGGAGGCATTCCTGAGATTATAGACAATACCAATACTGGACTTCTCATATCGCCAGAAGACCCTGAGGCACTCAAAGACGCTACAGAAAACCTACTTCATGACAGAGTCTACGCTGAACACCTTGCAGTACGTGGAAAAGAATATATTGCAGAAAACTTCTCATTTGAAAAAACTCTAGAGTTAACTCTAGAGCTCTACTAACTCAATATCACATCACTCTTTGCCATCACTTCTCTATGCACTGTGCGTTGATATTTTGTCATAGCTGAAATAACTCCCAGAGCGGCAAACTCAGTAAGTAAGTGTGAACCTCCATAGCTCATAAAAGGGATAGTTGTTCCTGTTACTGGCAACAGGCCTATATTCATGCCGACGTGAATGATGAAGTGACTCATAAAAAGAACTGCAACACCAAGACCAAACAACACCTCGAAGTTACTCGCTCCCCTAAAGGCATTTATAATAATTCTATAAAAAAGAACCGCAAACAAGGCAAATAGCAGAAGTACGCCTATAAAACCCCACTCTTCAGAAAAGGCAGCGAAGATAAAGTCTGTTTGATATTCTGGCAAAAATGAAAGCTTTGACTGCGTTCCAAAACCAATCCCCTTTCCAAACCATTCCCCAGAACCAACTGCAATAGTTGACTGGTACGCATTGTACCCGGCCCCCTGAATATCAGTCAGAGGATTGATGAATGTCATGATTCTTTGTTTTTGATATGGCGCAAAAACAAATAACCACAGAACAAGAAACGCTATAGCCCCCGTACCAAGCACCATGAATAAATGCTTTTTAGAGATACCGGAAACAAGTACCATACCAAACCATAGACTTAAAATAATAATGGCTGATCCAAAATCGGGCTGTAAGAATACGAGTATGAAAATAGCAAACACATACGCAGCAGATACGAATATGTGTTTTATATGAGCAATCTCGACATGCCGACGAGTAAAATACTTTGCCAACACCAAGATAACTACGAGCTTAATGGGGTCAGACGGTTGAAATGCGATGAAACCGAAGTTAAACCAACTCTGTGCCCCCTTGAATACTGAACCAAACACAAAGAGAGCTAGTAGCGTCACGATCGATACAAGAAACAAAGAGACGACCACTTCTGTTCTCCGCAGAAACCTAAAATCAATCATCGAAAATACAAAAAACACCACTACAGAAATACCAATCCATATAATCTGCCTCTGAAAAAATGCGTTCTCCCCTACAAAAGAAGACATCGTTATAAGGCCTGCTAAAGAAATAAGCAGGGCCGAAAAAAACATCAGCCAATCGACTTTAAATAATGACTTCATTACCTATTGAATAGCGCGCGGAATAATCTGGATAATGTTTGGACCCTTTTTACAGATAGCGGTCGCAATTTGTTCATAAATAGCTTCGACGTCATCACGAGTAGGTGCGGTGTAATAGTATTGTTGTTCTGTTGCAATCGTCTTAAGAAAATCATCATTAACACTTTCTCCAAGACCAATCGTATATATTTCTGTTCCTGTTTGTTTTATCTCTTGAGCAAAGAGAGCCGCCACTTCTTCTGCATAGTCTGGATTTGACTCATCAAGAGGCCGTGAGGCAATACCATCTGTAAGCAAGACGATAACATTATCTACCGAAGTCCTATTTCTTTCTGACATCAGTTCGTTGTGTGCAACCGTGAGACCATCAAACACGTTTGTGTGTTGACTACTGTCGTTTTCACCTATAATAATATTTCCAATCGTTTGTGTGGCTGCAATAAAGTTTGAGGTCAGCTGATTATCAAGCGAGCCTTCTGTAGCAAAAGATATAACCGAGACAGCGTCTGCATCTGAGAGTTCTCCAACAAAGACTCCGGCAGCCTCCTTCACTGTAGTAAGTGGTTCAGGTGGCGTAGCACCATCGTCGTTCATGCTTCCTGAACGATCAACAACAAGAGCTACGTCTACTGGTGTTGCACACACACCTACGCCAGCATCAAAGGCTTCGGGCCATGTAAAGACCACTCTTCGTGAGGTATTTCTATTAAAATCTTCGAGCACCGTTCTTGATGCGTGAATAGCGTTGTTGTTACTATCAAAGATGATAACAATAGCTTCGACTTTCTCAATATTTTCTATGGATTGATTCTCGAGCACGGCGTCGATACGTGGAGACGTGTCAGTATCAACAAGTACGGTACTCTGAACCTCAATATCTGGCTCTGTTTCTAGTGATTTTTGCCATACGAGCTCTCGTGTGAATTCAAATGTTACCCGCGAAGGAACAACGTCAGTACGTACTGTTCCTTCAAATATTGCAAATGTTTTTCTTTGGGGCACACGAATCACTCCCGTTCTTTCTGTGACAACGTTATTATTCTGATCATATACTTTAAAAATGTACGGAGCTACTTCAACTTCAGATCTGATATTTGGATTTTCTATATATGCAACAAGGTTATATACATTTGGCACCACCTCAAACGCTCGTGACCAGAGTATTTCTGGCGACAAGGATTGAGATGAACATAACAATCGACATTCGCCTCCACAATCTCTTCCTATTTCATCGCCGTTTTTCTTTCCATCAAAACAGGTTGGCTCTTCGTACAACACAAAAAAACCTACTACCACCACAATAAGGAAGATTGGTATAAAAATACTTGAAAGATATAACAAGCGTCTACGCGCTGCCCATGTGACCATTACCTATATCATAACAAAAAACTCTAGAGATATCTCTAGAGTTTTTCTGTATTACATACTTTGTTCCGGCGATTACCTACTCTCGCCCACAAAGGAACTACCATCGGCACTACGGCGCTTAACTTCCGTGTTCGGAATGAGAACGGGTGGTACCACCGCGTCAAATCACCAGAACAAAATATGTAATATACATGTGTGGAATATATAATTCCACACAACAGAATATAGGATGTATTTCCAGAAATACAAAAATGCGATTTTCAAATTTCCTAATAAGATCGATTAATTAGTACACCTCGGCTGAACGCATTGCTGCGCTTACACCTAGTGCCTATCAACGTGGTAGTCTCCCACGGATCTCAAACGATTCCTAATCTTGAAGCTGGCTTCCCGCTTAGATGCTTTCAGCGGTTATCCAAACCGAACATAGCTACTCGACGATGCTCCTGGCGGAACAGCCGATAGACCAGAGGTTCGTTCATCCCGGTCCTCTCGTACTAGGGACAAACCTTCTCAAGAATCAACGCCTGTAGTAGATAGGAGACCAACCTGACTCACGTCGGTCTGAACCCAGCTCGCGTACCTTTTTAATTGGCGAACAGCCAAACCCTTGGGACCTTCTCCAGCCCCAGGATAAGGTGAGCCGACATCGCTGTCGTTTGCGTTCCTTGTTTCCTATTTTATTATCTTAAAAGACGAAAATGTCATGTACTCCTGTTACCAGAAGGATCGGACTATATCTTCATCCCATATTTTCTAAAAGAAAATATGGGAGATCGGCGTGTAGTCTCTACGGGGTCAACTCTACGCTACTTATATAAATATAAGTGCCGAGCGACTTCCCACGGTATTGTCCATACATAAAAAGTACTCTCGTACTTTGCTGGTGTATGGAGTTCACCGTTACCACAACAACTATTGTTGTAGCGAGAACATTGCGTTCTCATAGCCAATTTGTTTTGGTATATCTAAGAAAATTCCTTAGATCTACCGCTACATCATTCGTACAAAATGAAAATAAATTTTATTTTGTACTCATTCGTAGCTGTAGAACATTGCTGTTCTAGGCACCCCGATGTTGTTCATTTTACATATGTAACTCGAACAAAGTTAAGGTGCCGAACACCACCGTCGCTATGGACGCTTAGGTGGTACCAGCCTGTTATCCCCAGGGTAGCTTTTATCCGGTAATCTCCGGCCGCATCTAACGCGGACCGTCGGTTCACTATGCTCTGCTTTCGCATCTGCTCGACATGTACGTCTCGCAGTTAAGCTCTCTTATGCCATTATACTATCGGCACGGTTTCCATCCGCGCCTAGAGAACCTTAATAGACTCCTCCGTTACTTTTTAGGAGGAGAGCGCCCCACTCAAACTGCCCACCAGATACTGTTCCTATACGGTTTTTCCGTACAGGTTAGAGCATGCCTCTCGCAAGGACGGTATTTCACTGACGACTCCACGATACCCGAAAGTTCGCTTCAAAGTCTCCCGCCTATCCTACGCATGAGAAAAACATGATCAATACCAAGCTGCAGTAAAGCTCCTGGGGTCTTTTCGTCTAACTACAGGTAGCCGGCATCTTTACCGGCACTGTATTTTCACCGAGCAAATCCTCGAGACAGTTGCTCACTCGTTACGCCATTCGTGCACGTCGGAACTTACCCGACAAGGAATTACGCTCTTCTATTCCTTAAAGAAGGACTCTATCTTCATCCTCTTTGTAAACAAAGGTGGGATGCGTGGCGTTGGTCTCTTGTCAACCACGATTGGACCGTCAGTACATTACTGCATGACAGGTAGCTTGTGCGTGTGTTTCATCAAATTCATATAACAGTCCCAGTCCTTCTGGCACTCTCTTTACGAGCGTGCCAGAACCTTAGGACCGTTATAGTTACGGCCGACATTCACCCGGGCTTATATCGGTCAGCACTCAATTAAAAATCAAGCACCACCAATATTTGACCTTCGGGCATTGGTCAGGCGTCACCCCCTATACTTCCTCTTGCGAGTTCGCAGGGAGCTGTGTTTTTGATAAACAGTCGGTAAGCATACTTTAGCTGCGGCCCATCCGAAGATGGGCAGGCCTTATTGCTAACTTACGGCCGCTTTTTTGCCGAGTTCCTTGAGGATCTCTCACTCGTTCGCCTAGGTCTTCTCGACCCAATCACCTGTGTCGGTTTACGGTACGGTGCATATATGTTTAACCTTAGAAGCTTTTCTTGGAACCGTGCTCAGTAAAATTTCCTTTGGCGAACCTCCAGATTTTCTCTCTACTTGGGCTAATGATGTACGGATTTACCTATACATCACCCTCATAGCAAGAACGCAAATCCAATAATGCGCTTTACTTACAACAATCCGTCCCTCCATCGGAACATATATACGTCATGGAATATTAACCATGTGTCCATCGAGTCCAGCTTTCGCTATTCCCTTAGGACCGACTAACCCTTCGCTGATTGTCATCGCGAAGGAAACCTTGATTTTTCGGCGGGCAGGGTTCTCACCTGCCTTGCGGTTACTTGTGCCAACATTCTTACTTCCACATGCTCCACTATGGGTCACCCCTTTAGCTTCATCGCCAGTGGAATACTCTCCTACCATTCTATCTTCTCGAAAGTCGATAGAATCCTCATCTTCGGTACTATACTTAGCCCCGATTATCTGCGGTGCAAAATCTCTTGATCAGTGAGCTGTTACGCTATCATTATAGGATGGCTGCTTCTAAGCCAACCTCCTGATTGTCGGAGAAATTTCACCTCCTTAAGTGCACTTAGTATAGATTTAGGGACCTTAGATTGAGATCTGGGCTGTTTCCCTTTCGACCAATGGACCTTAGCGCCCACAGTCTAACTGCTGTACTTCACGTTCCGGTATTCGGAGTTTGATAGGTTAGGTGAGGTTTCCCCCTATCCTGACCTTCCAGTGCTCTACCCCCGGACGAAACATACAACGCCAACCCTAAAGCTGTTTCGGAGAGAACCAGCTATTACCAAGCTCGATTAGCTTTTCACTTCTTACCACAAGTCATCCCAATGAGTTGAACGACATACGGGTTCGGGCCTCCAACTGTCTTTCGACAGTCTTCACCCTGCTCATGGCAAGCTCGCTTGGCTTCGGGTCTTATACATACGACAAACGCGCTATTAACACTCGGTTTCCCTGCGCCTTCGGGGGAAAACCCCTTAGGCAAGCCATGTATATAAACTCGTTGGCTCATTCTTCAATAGGCACGCCGTGACGGACATCACGCTATGTACGATGTCCGCAAATCATAAATCACAAGCACCAAACTACAAGCAATATCAAATGTCAAAATACCAATGACCAAAATATTTTTGGAAATTTAGATATTTTAATTTTGAATTTATTTGTTGTTTGGATTTTAGGATTTGGAATTTGCGACATCACACGCAGTGTGATGTCCGCTCCGACTCCTTGTAGGCATATGGTTTCAAGTCTATTTCACCACCCTCTCCGGGTTGCTTTTCACCTTTCCCTCACGGTACTAGTTCACTATCGATCTCTAAAAGTATTTAGCCTTGCCAGTTAGTACTGGCGGATTCACCCGAGCTATTCGTGTCTCGGGCTACTCAAGAACAAGAACAAAGAAGACTATATGTTTTCGAGTACGGGGCTATTACCCTCTAGGGCCTGTCTTCCCAGACAGTTCTCCTAACATATAATTTTGTAACTTCTCTTACGTAAACGTAACGCTCTCGTCTTACAACCCCGAGCATCACTCCCGGAACACACAATGTGCATCCTAGGAGTGAAACTCGGTTTGGGCTCCTTCCGTTTCGCTCGCCGCTACTAAGGAAATGTCTCTGCATTCGCAGAATTTTTTTCTGTTCCTCCGGGTACTGAGATGTTTCACTTCCCCGGGTCTACTTCCTGGATCAAGTCGCAGGATTCCTGTTAAAAAACAGGAGGGTTTCCCCATTCGGAAATCTTCGGATATAACGGTTGCTAGGCACCTTCCCGAAGCTTATCGCAGCCATGCCACGTCCTTCATCGTCTTTTAGAGTCTAGGTATCCCCCATACGCCCTTGAATTTCTTATTAGGAAATTCAAAAACCGCCTAAATATTGTTTTCAAAATCAAAAATGAAAACAATATGTGCACAACACAAATGAGTATGTGCTGTGCAACTTTTTTTGTATCTCGGTCGTGCAGTACTCAAAAAATACTGCACTGAAAATACATTTTTTCCCGAAACCTTCTTGAGAAAGTTTCGGGACCTATATTCTGTTGTGTAGAATCACAACGATTCAGTTGTCAATGAACGTGCCAATTTAGTTAAGAAAAAATCCGCCTCTAGCGAGCGGATATCCAAGTCGACCCCATAACAGTTCTTCTTGGTACCGCTATAATTTCTTCTTTAACACTTCTGACATGTAAGGACCAGTATATACATATCTATTATAAAGTCAACAATTCTCAAGGACAAAAAACCAGCCCTAGGACATATGTCCTAGGGCTGGAATTTTTATCTCAAATAGACGTCTTTACAGACTACTTATTCGCGATTTCTTGTTTTGTTTTTTCAATCAATTTAGCAGCTGCCTCTTGTCCACCGAGACCAAATGAAAGTCCGAGGGCAAGTGCTACAGCAACTACGATTCCTGTGAAGAATGTTTGTACAAATCCAGCTGCAATACCAAGTTGGTCAAGTGCTACCAAAAGACCGAATACCCAGATTGCCCACTTTGAGACAGAACCTGCAAGGTTTGCATGTCCAAATCCTGAAGCGTTCACTGAACTGATAACAACTCGTTTTACCAAGTCTCCAAGTACTCCAGCTGCAACCAATACGACTGCCGCTACGATCACTTGAGGAAGGTACAGAAGTACTACTTGTTGCAAGAATGCATTTACTTGTGAAAGCCCGAGAACGTCAAATGCGGCTACCAAGAAAACAACAATAAAGAACCATTTTACAAGAGCTCCTACGAACGCACCTGAGTTAAGAGAAATATTTCCCTTCTCAAGAACGTCAGCGATTCCTGCTTTTTCAAGCGCTGCGTCAACTTTTAATGATTTGAAAAGTTGAGAAACAACTCGTCCAAACAATGCACCGATAATCCATCCGAGGATGATAATAATGAGTGCAACTACCAGATTTGGCACGTACTCAACAAGTCCTGCCCAAAGATCTTGGAATGAACGTAAGAGTACTGTGCTCCATGTGTCTACTAACATATAGTTTTAAATATTATGAATAATTATATACACATCACCGTTGTCATTTTATAAAAATAAACAACAAATTTGTGTCGGGGACAACCCCTATGTATATAATACCATACCGAAGACTAGCTCAAATCCCCAAATTTGTTGACAATTTTCTGATGCGGGTAATCTAGAATATCCCTCAGCAGCTTATCGTACATACCCATGCGGTACTCAAAGTCAGGAGTATCAAAGACTGCATAGACTAATTCCTTACCAATCTCTGCTTCCATATCCCTTACCGCCGTCTCAAGTGTTTTTTTCTTGAGCTTATCCCCTACCACCAACAAATCGATACGACTCTCGTTGTCGTGAGTAAATACACCAGATACTACTAAGAGTTTTACTTGTCCAGATTTCTTAAGGCGACTGGCAATGTCTGAGTGCTTAAGAGGACCCATCTCAACCAAAAATTCCTTAAGAGGCTTAATGTACAAGAACTTAGGGTCGAGAATCCAATGCGACTTACGCTTCACGGATCGCTTTCGGATAAGACCTATTTTCTCAAGCTTTGTAATTTCTTTCTTTGCAGCATCCTTTTTTACCTTCGTTCTATTAGTAATATCTTTAATAGCAAACATATCCTGCGGGTTGAACAGAAATAACCTCATTATTTTAACCTTTGCCGCAGAACCAAAGATTTTTTCTAATACCTCCATTGATTTCATATGAGCTTATTATAGCAAAACAATCTTTTTAAAGAGAGCCTTTATAGTGGTCAGACCACTATAATTATTCAAATACCACCTCTTCCCATTTACCAGCTTCAATAACTTCTTGTGAAAAATTTTTAAAGTAACTTTTGCTTTCAAAGATGTCTCCAAACGCACTCTTTGGGTAGATAGGAGATGAACACTGGCCGAGCGCATACTGTTTAAGGCTAGAAAACGAGTAAGTAAGTGCCCACGCCCAAGCCTTTTCAAAATCTTCTTTTGCACCTACAAGCCCTCCGTTGGGATACAGCTCGAAAACATTCTTTACCATTATGTAAACGCACACATACCGAAGGTATGTGTCTGTATCGATAGTCTTTGCTCTATACGCCCCTTGAAATAAACTGCCACTCTCTGTGTACTTTTTATTTGCATGCTCTGTCATACTTTGCCCTATCTTTTTCATAAACAAACTCACCCCACCTTCCCTACTCTCTTTTAAAAGTAAGTGAAAATGATTAGGCATTAGTGTAAAAGAAATAATATCAACAAGAGGATCGGTCTCTGGCCACTGCTCTGGCCTTTCAAACATTCCTTTTCCTTTTGTGACAGTCATCCAATTATTATCAGCATAGGAATCATTCATAAAATGTAGCAACCTCAAAAAACGCCAACGATCAGACATGTCTCGAACAATCTGTGTCCCTCGAGCACCACGCTTTATCACATGAACGTATGATCCTACAGAAAATGGTTCAACTCTCATAACTATCTTATTATAGCGGTTAGACCACTATAATTACAACCTAAAAATCCACAACAAAACCGCCTTTTAACAGGCGGTTTTGTATACCCTTATATTTTTGGTTATCGTAAAATTATAGTGGTCTAACCGCTATAATTATTTTAATTCTACCTTTCCGCCGGCTTCTTCAACTTGTTTCTTCAAGTCTTCTGCTTCTTCTTTCTTCATTCCCTCCTTAAGCATTGCTGGGGCACCGTCTACGAGATCTTTTGCCTCTTTGAGACCTAAACCTAGAGCAGCCTTCACAACCTTAATAACAGCGATCTTTTGAGCACCTGAATCGGCAAGCTCAACATTGAATGAGTCCTTCTCCTCAGCAGCATCTCCTCCATCAGCAGGTCCTGCAACTGCAACTGC
>Ga0136558_1000389_pt1 | contig 24948 bp, 41 predicted proteins | sample AntRauTorckE6833_FD_101391 | JGI IMG/M metagenome (GOLD analysis project Ga0136558, IMG submission 101391) | Saline lake microbial communities from Rauer Islands, Antarctica - Metagenome Torckler E6 #833 | ecosystem: Environmental > Aquatic > Non-marine Saline and Alkaline > Saline | place...
ATGGCTGTATTTTGCCTAGATTCTGAAATTGAAAGGAACCACGATGCCTCGTAAAGTAACCAAATCATTAGTTCGAACACCTAACCCCGATCGTCTGTATAACGACATCATGGTTCAGCGCGTTATTAACCGCGTAATGCAAAATGGCAAGAAACAACTTGCAGAACGACTCGTATACACTGGAATGGAAAAAGCTGCGCAGAAACTACAGGTTAAGAATCCTCTAGATGTATTTGAGCAAGCGCTTAGTAACATTCGACCAGGGGTGGAGACACGCTCGCGTCGCGTGGGCGGTGCAAATTACCAGATCCCATTTGAAGTTAAGGGACAACGCCAGAATCACCTTACGGTTATGTGGTTTGTCCAAGCCGCGCGAGCCCGCAAGGGTATGAGCATGGCTGATCGGATTGCACTAGAACTGATCGATGCCTATAACAGTACAGGTTCAGCAGTTAAGAAACGTGAAGACACACACAAGATGGCGGAAGCCAACCGTGCCTTTGCTCACTTCGCACGTTACTAAACATTTAATCTAGGAAAAACATGGCAGTTAAGAAATACGAATTAGGAAAGATTAGAAACATTGGGATTATTGCGCACATTGACGCTGGTAAGACCACGACAACTGAAGGTATTTTGTACCGAACAGGGCTTAAGCACAAAATCGGCGCAGTTCACGACGGCGAGACCACTACTGACTGGATGGCTCAAGAGCGCGAACGCGGTATTACTATCGTGTCTGCTGCCGTTACTTGTTATTGGAAGGACCACCAGATTAACATTATTGATACACCAGGGCACATCGACTTCACGGTCGAGGTAGAACGAAGCTTGCGTGTACTTGATGGTGCCTGTGTAGTCTTCGACGGGAAAATGGGCGTAGAGTCACAGTCCGAAACCGTCTGGCGCCAGGCTGACAAATACAACGTACCTCGTATTTGTTTTATAAATAAAATCAATCAAACTGGTGGAGATTTTTACAAATCACTGGATTCAATCCACAAGCGTTTGAACAAGCGCGCATTTCCTATTCATTTGCCTATTGGTTTTGAACAAAGCATCAACGGTGTTATTGACCTCATCAGCATGAAGGCATACACCTACAAAGATTTTTTGGATAAGAACCTGACAGAAGTTGAAATCCCTGAAGACATGAAGGATAAAGTTAAGAAATATCGAAGTTTGTTGATTGAGAACGCAGTTGCTGAAGATGAAAAAACGCTCGAGAAGTATTTCGATGTTGGGGAAGAGGGTCTCACTGAAGACGAGATTCGGCATGCCGTTCGTGCCGCAACACTCACAGGCGCCTTCTTCCCAGTTACTGGGGGTGATGGACGTGGTGTGATTGTAGAAAAAGTCCTCGACATGGTCACCGACCTACTCCCAAGCCCAGAAGAACGTGGCAGCACCTGGGGAACGCATCCCAAGACCGGTGACGAATTAGAACGTAAGCCAACCGAATCTGAACCAATGTCTGGCCTTGCATTCAAAATTACTTCTGACCCATTTGTTGGCAAGCTTGCCTATTTTCGAGTGTACTCGGGAACGCTCAAGGCCGGATCGTATGTATACAATAGCTCTTCAGGTGAGAAAGAACGTGTAGGGCGAATTGTGCGTATGCAGGCAGACAAAAGAGAAGAAGTTGATGAAGTTGGCGCTGGTGACATCGCAGCCATCGTCGGCCTAAAGGCGACAACAACTGGTCACACGTTGTGCGATCCTAATGACCAAATTGTGCTTGAAAGCATAACTTTTCCGGATCCACCTGTGAGCATTGCGATTGAACCAAAGACAAAATCCGACCAAGAAAAGATGGGAATTGCGCTGCAAAGGCTTGCTGAAGAAGACCCAACTTTCATTGTGCGAACAGATGAAGAAACCAGCCAGACAATCCTACGTGGTATGGGTGAGTTGCACCTTGAAATTCTTGTAGATAGAATGAAACGCGAGTTTAGCGTCGAGGCCAACATCGGTGCGCCGCAAGTTGCGTACCGCGAAACTATTCGTAAGGATGGTGTTGAAGCTGAGGGTAAATTTATCCGCCAGTCTGGTGGACGCGGTCAATACGGTCACGTGTGGTTGCGCCTTAGCCAAAACGAGCAAGGTAAAGGCTTTGAGTTTATCGACTCTATCAAGGGTGGAGTGGTGCCGAGTGAATATATTAAGCCAGTACAAAAAGGTATTGAAGACGCTATGAGTAACGGTGTAATTGCTGGTTACCCAGTGGTGGACGTTAAAGTAGAACTGTACGACGGAAGCTACCACGACGTTGACTCTAACGAAATGGCTTTCTCTGCTGCTGGTTCAATTGGTTTCAAGGAAGGCATGAAAAAAGCCAAGCCAACTTTGCTAGAACCGGTCATGAAAGTCGTTGTTGTAACTCCGGAAGAGTTCATGGGTGACGTAATTGGCGACCTCAATAGTAAGCGTGGTCGCATTGAAACCATGGAAGATCTTCAGGCTGGAATCAAAGAAATAACAGGTTTTGTGCCACTTGGCGAAATGTTCGGCTACACAACCAATCTCCGGTCTATGTCACAGGGTCGCGCCAGCTCTAGTATGGAACTTGACCACTATGCTGACGTGCCAACACATGTCGCTGAAGCAATTGCCGCAAAAACTGAGTAAAAAAATAATGCTAGAAAAGATTAAAAGAAACAAAGAAGATCTACTGCGCGGAGCAGTACTCAGCGCATTTGCCATTACTTCATTTGCAGTAGTTAAGGTTGCCGTAGATGAGAGCACGATGTGTGTTGCTGATCAACCGGGTGGCTTAATTGACGTGAATCCAATAGAGTGCCTTGAACTTATTGGTGTATCTACAATAAATTCAGCGGAATGAGTACAGTAAGCGTTTCGTAAGATCAAATACTTTACAAACATCGGTAGATTAGATAAGATATTTTGGTAACTCGCGAGAGGGCGTTGCTTTTGATGCAATAAGGATCGTGGGAACTATTAAAGATATAATAATTAGGAGACATAATAACTATGGCAGACTTTGACAGAAGCAAGCCTCATGTAAACGTCGGTACCATGGGTCACGTAGACCATGGAAAAACCACGCTTACTGCTGCAATTACAGCTACCCTCGCTGCGAAACTTCCCAGCGACGTAAACAAGCCGATTGCGTACGACCAGATCGATAACGCACCAGAAGAAAAGCAACGTGGTATCACTATTGCAACTTCTCACCAAGAGTATGAAAGTGAAAAGCGTCATTATGCTCACGTTGACATGCCAGGTCATGCTGACTACGTAAAGAACATGATTACTGGTGCTGCGCAGATTGATGGTGCAATTTTGGTTGTATCCGCTGCAGATGGCCCTATGCCACAAACTCGTGAACACGTTCTGCTTGCAAAGCAAGTTGGTGTTCCTAGCATTCTTGTGTTCATGAACAAGATGGATCTTGCTGATCCAGAATTGGTAGAACTCGTAGAAATGGATATCCGTGAACTACTTGCTAAGTACGAATTCGATGAGAACTGTCCTATCATCAAGGGTTCTGCAACTAAGGCGCTCGACGGCGACGAAGAAAATCAGAACGCTGTTATGGAACTTGTCAACGCAATGGATGACTACGTTAAGGAACCTACACGTGAGCTCGACAAGCCATTCATTATGCCGATAGAGGATGTTTTCTCTATCAAGGGTCGTGGTACAGTTGCGACTGGTCGTATTGAAGCCGGCATCGTAAAGGTAAACGATGAAGTCGAAGTTGTTGGTATTCGTGACACTCGTAAATCAGTTGTTACTGGTATCGAAATGTTCAAGAAATCACTCGACCAAGGTCAAGCCGGTGACAATGCTGGTATTCTTCTTCGTGGTATTGAGCGAGACGATATTGAACGCGGTCAGGTTATTTGTAAGCCTGGTTCAATTACTCCACACACAGAGTTTGAAGCAGAAGTTTACATCCTCACCAAAGAAGAAGGTGGACGTCACACTCCATTCTTTAAGGGTTACAAGCCACAGTTTTACTTCCGTACTACGGACGTAACTGGTGAGGTTGAACTTCCTGCTGACAAAGAAATGGTTATGCCAGGCGACACAATTACCTTTAAGGTTAAGTTGCTTCAGGCTATTGCTATGGACCAAGGTCTCCGCTTCGCTATCCGCGAAGGTGGACGAACCGTTGGTGCCGGTGTTGTTACTAAGATTACTAAGTAATCCAACACACATCACACAAAAGAGCTCTCACTACGAGAGCTCTTTTTATATTTCGAAAACCAGCATCCGTATAGTTGACAGAACAGTAATAATAATGCACAATATTTTGATTATGAAATTGAATAGATCAGAATTTTCGGATATTGAGAAACCATTAATTGCCATACGTCGTTATAACGGAAATAATATATCCTGGCGCGGTCAAAATGGATTCGATACTTGGCTGGATGAAAGAGAAGGAACTGTAGCTTTAAGATGGCGGACACCTGAAGCATTTGCAGTCGTCAAGTCAATAGCTGAATTTCACTACCCTTTCATTGATAAACCTATGCCCGAATACGCGCTCAGCACCCTAGAGGATGATAAAGGACTGCGTACGAGGTACTCTATAAATGACTCAAGGCGTCACGGAACAATATTCAAACATGTCGGTGATAGCAATGCTGACACTCAAGATTTTGAATCATATTCTCATTCCTCGAGTTTAGGCAATCAACTTGGAATAAATACGATGACAACTGAAGACGTAGAGGTTCTTAGGGGCATAGTACAAAGACGTATCGCCGATCTTTAAGATTCTAACTAGCCGTCTATTTCCTTATTGAAACAATTATTGTACAATTAGTTTGTAATTTTAATCGTGGTGACTAAAAGTCATCTTGCTAGATCTGTATATCGGCAAGAGGATGTTACATCGCAACAAGAATAAGGAGTTATTCTAATGGCTGAAGCCAAAAAACCAGACGGTAAACAGCGGATTCGCATTCGCCTTAAAGCGTATGATCACAAGGTGATTGATCAAAGTGCAAAGCAAATAGTAGATACTGCAATCCGTACTGGTGCTAAGATCGCTGGACCAATTCCATTGCCAACCAAGAAGACCGTTTATACGGTTATCAAAAGCCCTCACATCTACAAAAAAGGACGTGAACAATTTGAAATGCGTGTTCACAAGCGTCTGATAGACGTTCTTGAGCCGACGCCCAAAACAATCGACAGCCTCATGAACTTGAGTCTGCCAGCCGGCTGTGACGCCGAAATCAAGATGTAGATAGTTAAAAACTAACGGACGTTCTGACGAATCAACCTTAAAACCATGTCAGTATATTGACATGGTTTTAAATATTTACAGATGATAGTTCTGGTAAGCGGCAACAGGAACCCGTATTGTTAAATATCTAATATTATTATATACAAATGCTCGATACTATGGTTGTGTAATATAGAAGCAAAGAAAGAATCATGGTTAAGTCTGGGAATAGTTAGATGAGCAAGATGTTAGTCGTGGCAGATTACTCTGCATCAGATGGAGCATTTTCGCTAGAACAATGTTCAGACTCAAGTCTGGAAGTGAAGTGTGGAATGAAACGGAAGGAAAATTTGATAAAGGCCGAGAAAAAGCCCAAAGTAAGGTAACCAGCAAATGTGACGAGTAGGTGGATTACCTATGTTCGTTTATGATAAATACACTAGTAGCATTGATATAAAATAAGTTGGAAGAAAATTATTACATGAGAAAATTATTTAATACACACAAGAAAAAACTTTTAGCTATCATTTTGCTAGGAATACTGATTATCGCAGTGGGAGCATTTTTTTTAAGCAGAGAAGAAGTTGAACCAGAACCTCAAAAATTTTATTCACAACTGACGGGCAAGGATATAAATGAAGAAGAAGCTTCACGTCCAGTTTTGGGGATTATGATAGAAAACTCTCTTGAAGCTCGGCCGCAGACAGGGCTAAATTCAGCCGGCATAGTGTTTGAAACTGTAACAGAAGGCGGAATCACCCGTTATCTTGCGCTCTATCAAGAAGATCAGCCAGAAACAGTAGGGCCCGTGCGTAGTTTACGTCCAATGTTTGTGGATTGGGTGATGAGTTTCGATGCTTCAGTGGCTCATGTCGGTGGCAGCGCCGAAGCGCTGGAAATGGTTGGAGAGCGGGGCACAAAAAGCCTTACCCAGTTTGAGTATGATGAACCGTACTACCGAAGTAATGACAGAGACGCGCCGCATAATATGTATGTAAGAACTGAAGGGTTACGATCGCTTCAAGCAGAGTTGGGGCATAGTGAAAGTAACTTTTCTGATATTCCTCGAAGTGAAGGGGGAAGTGCCGAAGAGCCGTCTGCCGACACAATCACTGTCAACTTTTCTAACCCAAATTACCGCACTGAATATCGGTATGATCAGGGCAATAATGTTTATATCCGATACTTGGCTGGAGAGCCGCATATTGATGCTGCGACAAATGAACCCGTCACCGTCGATAACCTCATAGTTATCCAAATGGATAACAACAGTATTAAAGCTACTGGCAGCGGAGAAGCACTCCTATTTATAAATGGAGAAGCTCAATCAATACAATGGGAGATGGATAGTTTTGAAGAGCGTTTAAGACTGGTTGATGAAAACGATGAAGAAGTGCCACTAAACAAAGGCAAAAGTTGGTTTGCCGTCTTGCCAAATAATGGTAGCTTCGACTACTGATCTACCAAAGATAGTTATGACAGAGCAATCACAAAATCATGAAAGACTTCCGCTCGTTGCACGCGAACTGGAGCTGGACGAAAACTTTCAAAAACTAGGTCAGGTCGCATCCAGCTACGGGTACTCACTGCATACCGCACCGAGCTATGCACTACTAACGCGAACTGAAATATCAAAAATTTCAGAGGCAGCCAACCCAGAGGTTTTAGAAGCTATAGGGATTTTTGCGACGAAACTTAGCGATGATCCGATTGAGATGCGAGTTAAGGACTTGCATCTGTGGACGCAGAAGCAAAGAAGGCGTGTAGCACTGAGCCTGTATCACACCACTCAGACCCTTCAAGAAAGAAGAGATTTAATAAAGTTAATTCAAAAAAAATCAGACGGTATTGATATTCCTGACGAACTGATAGAAGCCAATCCCCAAATAGGCGTAGCTATATCAAAAAAAAGAATAATTCATGATCGGGAGATAGTAAGTAGGCACTTGCTCAGTGTTATGCCTCACACAGTAACGGTTTCAAGAGTCGGGATATATTGATTGTAGGACTGTATTTGGCGGAGATTGCACGCGCTTCATTACGCATGTGATTGTGATTGTTTTTGTTTCGATAAATTAGCGTACTAGTATCATAGCAACCATGCCATAAATAACTGAACGTATCATTCCAAGCTTTTAGTTACATAATCCTGTGGTTTAAGAAGCTATCTATACAATTCCTAAATGTAGTGTATAGAGGAGCCAAATTGATCGAAAAAGTGCACTCCAATCCAGATAAGTAGTACGTAAAGTTACATATTTCGTTCGCGCGATTTACTATCATTATTAGCGATGATAAAAAAAGGAACAGAACTTCATAAAATTGGGCTTTCTATCGGGTTTGTAGTGTTTACTTTCATCTTATTGCTATATATTATGAGCATTCCATCTGAGTTTAATGCACTTGAACAGCAAAAAACAAACCCACAAATTAAAGAGTTTGAGAAGCCTCATGTTGAGATAATAGAGAAGGCGCAACAGTTGCAATATGATTCTAACAATAAGGTTGAGCATCAAGCTATTTTTTGAATGAGCTAAGTAATGCGCGTACAATAAGTTGTAGTATGAGTCTTGAAAAGCAGGAACTTGAGCAAACCGTAGGTCGCGCTGTCAGGCTTTCGTCTGAGCTACTAAGAGTAAGTGACTTTGAAATGTTCCAAAGCAAAAACCTGCGCATAGTGTCGAGTAGACTCGGAGAAACCATGCGACGCCTGAGTTATGATGCGGCCGCTCAGATGGACCATAACCACTTCTTTAGAAAAGATGCAATCCTTCAGGGCTTACTTGTCGGTAACGGTTTGTCTTATAGAATACTCGAGCACACAGACACCTATGACCGCTACATGACAGATCTAAATACCACCCTTGGGCACATGCGTAGTGCTATCGAGGATGATGACTTACTATACTGGTCTGTTGTTTCCTCGCTCGGTGGGTCTTTCGAACAATCCTACAAGCGCAGGGGTAGCTACTTATTTGAACTCCCTTTTGATAGCAATACTTTTGGCAGGGATGTGTATGCCGAAAACCTCTACAGTAACAGCATTGGATTTGTTGCGACAGCTGCAACGGTAAGGCTCGAACACTACCTATCAGAAAAAAACAGTCATTAAAAAGCTAATACAAGTACCAGAATTCCGGCTGCGTTCAAGAGAAAAGTAATTGTTAAGAGACTCATTGTCGGTAAGTGTGCAATACCCATCAGGCCTAAGCCCATCTCATCAGGTAGCGGCGAGGCAATGCTGAACATCCCAAAGAGTACCGTGGCGCCTCGATACTTTTTGCCCTGCATTTTTTTAATAAGAGGCGTTAATTTCCATTTCTTGGCTAGGGGTTTAAGTTCAAAGCCGACCTTTTCTTCGAATAATTTTAAAATAATTAGATCGCCGATCACCGAACCTATCGCGGCATAGAAAGCGATAGTCAAGGGGTCAAACATTTGATTAAAGGCTAACAGTAGAACGATGGCGGGGGCAGCCGTAAAAAAAGATACAAACATCATACCAGCTAGCATAATTCCAAAGATTCCTAAGGTCTCGATGTATTCAATTGCCCCCCGCACAAGAGCTGTATCCAGTGCGAGTACAAAAAGCATAATGATTAAGATAGCCGTAGTCGTATGCTTATACTGGTATCGTCGCCAGCGCCTCGCTAGAAAAGAGTGTTTGAATTTGTATGATCTTTTTTTTCTTTTTGCCATTTACTTCCAATATAGCATAACCAGCTATAGATTGTAGAATTTGCAACATGTTGACAGTGGTACGAGTTTAGTGATACTCTTATCCGGTATAACAGAAAAATCTGTGAAAATTGGTGCATTTGGAAGGTCTGTCTCTGGGCATGTAACAGGGGTGGAAACCACCGGTCACCAATATTTTTGTGTAAGACCCGTGCACGTATATGGGAATCACAGGCAGACGTAACATAGAGGTTAAAAAGGACGCTATGAAAGCATTAATTACAAGAAAGGTCGGCATGACAAGTACCATCTCTGAAGACGGTACAGTTCAAGCTGTCACTCTGCTTTCCGCTAGTCCCTGCACAATCACGCAGGTCAAGACCAACGAAGTCGATGGCTATTCAGCTATTCAGGTTGGTGTTGAGGAAGCAAAACTCGGTAAAGCCCAGGCGGGTCACGCAAAAGCCGCTAAAGTAATGCCGAAGATCGTACGCGAATTTCGCGTAGATGAAATAGAAGAAAGTATGAAAGTCGGCGAAAGTTATCAAGCCGACGTTTTTAATGTTGGTGACGTGATTGACGTTACAGGCATCAGCAAAGGTAAAGGTTGGGCCGGCACAATCAAACGGCATAACTTCCATCGACAGCGCGCAACGCACGGTGGCAAGGGTAATACTCGTAAAGTAGGTTCAATTGGTTCGATGTACCCACAGAAAATTTTTAAGGGCAAAAAGATGGCTGGTCAGATGGGGCACGAACAAGTAACAGTTAAGAACCTTAAAGTTGCACTCGTTGATATCGAACTGGGTGTGATTGGCGTAACCGGCGCAGTTCCTGGCCCAAAGAAAAGTATCGTGATCATCAAGGAGGCTAAATAATGGCTGTTCCAACTTATACAAAATCAGGGACTAAGGCGACAGCCGAAGTCAAACTGGACAAAAGCGTCTTTGGCGAAGTAGTAAAAAGCCACGATCTTTTGAAGCAGGCTTATAGCTCATATCTCGCAAATGGTCGCACTAACAATGCCCGAACCAAGACTCGCGGTGAAGTCCGAGGTGGTGGACGCAAGCCATGGAGACAAAAAGGGACTGGTCGCGCACGATTTGGATCTATCCGCGTCCCAATATGGCGTGGTGGTGGTATTACTTTTGGGCCAACAGGCGAAGAAAACTACACCCAGAGCCTCAGCACTCAGATGAAACGAAAAGCGATTCGACAAGCGTTAAGCTTAGCTGCGACCGAAAAGCGAATCCACGTCATCGAAACGTTTGACTTCAAAGACAATAAAACTTCAGCAGCTGTGAAGTTACTCGATAAAATAGGCGCCAAAGGCAGGACCCTATTGGTTGTTGATGAGAAGTCTGCTGCAATAACACGAGCTACCAGTAATCTTTCCAACGTTAATGTAGTCGCAGCAACTTACATAAACGTATTTGATGCAGTGAATGCCGACACAATCGTAATCACCAAGAAGGCACTAGATATGGTGCACGAATGGCTTGGAGGCAAGAAATAATGAGTAAAACAATGATTATTAAGCCTCGTATGAGCGAAAAAGCCTACACGCTTTCTCAAGAAGATAATACGTTCGTCTTTGAGGTGCCAGGTTCTGCCAATAAGCACACAGTGAAAGATGCAGTCCAAGTACAGTTTGACGTTACAGTAACTGATGTGCGGATTGCCAATAAAAAAGGCAAGACTAAAAGAACACTCGTGAAACGATCACGCCCAATTACAGGCCGGCAATCTGATAGCAAGCGGGCATACGTAACTCTTAAACAGGGTGACACAATTCCAGTGTTTGCAGCCGTCGAAGAAGCTGAAAAAGAGCAAGAAAAGAAATCTGCGAAGAAGGGAACTAAATAATGGCTATCAAACAATATAAGCCGACGACTCCCGGACGTCGCGGCATGACAAATCAGGACTTTTCTCGAGTTACTACCAATAAGCCGTTAAAGTCGTTAATTGCTGTCAAGAAACGTTCAAGTGGTCGCAACAACCAAGGTCGCATTACAACGAGGCACCGAGGTGGTGGCGCAAAGAAGTTTTATAGAATTGTAAATTTTAAGCTTGCAGCTGGAACGACAGCAACAATTGAGCACATTGAATATGACCCGAACCGCAGTGCGAACATTGCCCGCATAAAAGATCAAGACAACAAGTATCACTACATTTTGGCATCGAACAAAATGAAAATCGGCGATGTCATAAAGTCTGGCGAAGAGGCTCCGATAGAATCTGGTAATCGACTTTCACTTAAAGATATTCCAGTGGGTAGTATCATTCACGCTATTGAACTTCAACCAGGACGAGGCGCTCAAATGGTGCGTTCTGCCGGAGCAAGCGCACAGCTTGTAGCTAAAGAAGGTGAATATGCTCAGGTCAAACTACCGAGCGGTGAAGTACGTATGATCAACATTGCTTGCACAGCAAGCATGGGTGTTATCGGTAACGAACAGCACCAAAACATCAAATGGGGAACTGCTGGACGCCTGCGCAATAAAGGTCGCCGCCCAAGTGTTCGCGGTATTGCTATGAACGCTGCTGATCACCCACATGGTGGTGGTGACGGTGGTGCGCACGGTATCGGACGAAATCCAGTTACTCCGTGGGGACAACCTACACTTGGCTATAAGACACGAAGTCGTAAATCAACTAATAAATTCATTGTCCGCAGTCGACATGCTGGGAAGAGGAAATAGCACATGAGTAGATCACTTAAAAAAGGACCATTCATAGATCCAAAACTCGAGAAGAAAGTCTTGGCACTCGCGAAGAACGATCGAACAATCATTAAGACATGGGCACGTTCGAGCACTATTTCTCCAGACTTTGTTGGTAAGACATTGGCTGTACATAATGGCCGCGTCCACGTTCCTGTCTTTGTAACGGAAAACATGGTCGGTCACAAACTTGGTGAATTCGCACCAACCCGTAAGTTCCGTAGTCACGGTGGCAAGCTTGCCAAGGGAGGTAAGTAATTATGCCAGTTAAAGCTGTCGCAAAGTCAGTCCGCATGAGTCCGCGCAAAGTGGCTGTTGTTGCAAGTCTTGTTCGTGGGCGAACCGTTGCCGATGCGCTGACCATTCTTCAACACACTCCTCGCCGATCAGCGATACCCGTGCGCAAAGCTATTGAGTCTGCAAAAGCCAACGCTGATTACAACCACGGCTACAAGCCAGATACATTAGTTATTTCTACTATTACCGTAACGCCAGGACCACGCTACAAGCGTTTTCGTCCTGTTGCACGCGGTTCTGCGCACCCCTATCAGTTAAAAACCTCACATATAACAGTTATCGTTGACGGTGAAATCCGCCCGAAGAAAGCGAAAGCTACTAAGGAAAAGTCAGCCGTTAAGACAACGACTAAGAAGTCAACAAAGGAGACGAAGTAATGGGACAAAAAGTAAACCCAATTAGTATGCGGCTCCAGCTTAACAAGGATTGGCGCAGCAAATGGTTTGTAAACAAGCGTGATTACGCGAAGTACCTTACCCAAGACCTAGAAGTTCGTCGTTACATTTCTAATAAGCTGGGCTCAAGAGCAGCTATCAATCAAGTTGATATTGAGCGCTCACCAAATCTTGTAAATGTTACTATTTCAACCGCCAAAGCCGGTGTAGTTATTGGTCGCGGTGGATCAGGTGCTCAGGAATTGAAAGCTGCTATTGAGAAGATCTATGGCGTGCAGTCTCGGGTCAACATCGAAGAAATTAAAAAACCTGAAATGTACGCAAAGCTCGTTGCAGAGAATATCGCTCACCAAATCGAACGGCGTATATCATTCCGACGTGCGGTTAAATCGTCTGCTGCTGCGACAATGCGTGCCGGAGCTAAAGGTATTCGTATTGAAGTTGCAGGACGATTAGGTGGAAACGAAATGTCCCGAACAGAAAAAGAAGTACAAGGCAGCGTACCACTACATACAATACGAGCGAATATCGATTATCATGGTGCCCGTGCGCAGTATCCAGGATCTGGAATCATCGGTGTAAAAGTATGGATCTATAAAGGGGAGAGTCAATAATGTTGATGCCGAATAGAACCAAATACCGAAAAGTCCGGAAAGGCAAAATTCGTGGTGTAGCTACAAGTGGCAATGAAATTGCTTTTGGAGACTACGCATTACAATCGCTTGGAATGGAACGGATTACTTCTCGTCAGATTGAATCTGCGCGACAAGCTATGACTCGATATATCAAGCGTGGCGGTAAGATCTGGATTAGAATTTTTCCTCACACACCCGTTACTCGTAAACCACAAGACGTAAAAATGGGTAGTGGTAAAGGCAACCCAGAGTTCTTTGTTGCAAAAGTCCGCCCTGGAACAATTTTGTTTGAAATGCAGGGTGTGAGCGAAGAGGTTGCACGCGAGGCGATGCGACTTGCGAGTCACAAACTGCCGATCAAAACGAAATTTATCGTGAAGGAGGGCTTGTAATGAAAGTCGTAGAAATCCGAAAACTAACTACAGCTGACCTCACAAAACAAAGCACTGAGTTGCGTGAAGAAATCGCAGAGCTAAAGCGTCGACTTCATGCTGGTGAAGTGCAAAATGTCCGCGCTATACGAGCCAAGCGAAAAGATCTCGCGCGAGTACTTACCGTTCTTGGCGAACAACTTGCAAAGGAGAGCATCTAATGGCTAAAAGAATAACCGGTGTGGTTGTGTCAGACAAAGGCGACAAAACAATTGTCGTCAAGGTCCAGACCAGCAAAACACATCCAATCTATAAAAAACAGTTTTATGTATCTAACAAGATCATGGCTCATGACGAAAAGAACCAGGCAAAAGTCGGTGAAACTGTCGTTATCGAAGAAACTCGACCAATCAGTGCCCGTAAACGATTTGTACTAAAAGAAATAGTCGCAAAAGCTGGTATTGAACACATCGAGGAGGCTACAAAATGATTCAACAAGAATCACGTTTAGGCGTCTGCGATAACAGTGGCGCACGTGAATTGCTCTGCATCCGAGTGTTGGGCGGAACGCGAAAGCGATATGCTCGTGTTGGTGACACCATCGTTGCAACCGTCAAACAAGCGAGCCCAACGGGTACGGTCAAAAAGAAAACTGTTGTTCGAGCTGTAATAGTTCGAACCAAGAATTCTATCAAGCGCAAAGATGGTTCAACCATCAAGTTTGATGACAATGCAGCAGTTATTATTGGCGATGACAAGAATCCTAAGGGAACGCGTATATTCGGGCCAGTCCCACGAGAGTTGCGTGATCTCGGCTACGCGAAAATAATCAGCCTTGCACCGGAGGTACTCTAATGACTACATCAGCTAAGAAAACTATCTATAAAATCCGTCTTAAAAAGGGCGATACCGTAGTCGTTCGTGCCGGTAAATACAAGGGCCAATCCGGCAAGATTACTGCTGTTCACCCTAAGCTCAATAAAGTAACGGTCGAAGGCATTAATATTGTTAAGAAGCATCAGAAGCCCAATCAAGCTCATCCTCAAGGCGGTATTTTAGAATTAACAAAACCGATTGATGTTAGCAAAGTTGGAATTATTGATCCTACGAGCAAGAAGCCCTCACGTATTGGTTTTAAAATCGATAAAGACGGCAACAAGACTCGCATCTATACAAAGACAGGGAAGGAGATTAAGTAATGGCGACAACAGCGAAAACCACTAAACCAAAAGCACCTGCAGCGCCAGTTAACATTGCTCGATTGAAGCACCTTTACAATACTGTCTATAAGCAAGAGCTGGTGAAAGATCTTGGCCTTAAAAACGTCAATCAACTTCCGAAACTTGAAAAGATCGTTGTGAACGTCGGTCTTGGCAGATCTAAGGACGACAAGCGAATGCTTGAAGTTGCCGAGAATACAATCACTAAAATTACTGGTCAAAAGCCAATTGATACCTTCGCCAAAAAATCTATTGCAGGTTTTAAACTTCGTGAAGGAAACAAGATCGGCATAAAAGTCACGCTTCGAGATCAACGGATGTATGAATTTATGGACCGTCTCATTAACGTCGTAATGCCACGATTGCGTGACTTCCACGGAGTTAGTCTTAAGTCGTTTGATAAAAGTGGGAATTACAGCGTTGGCATTAGTGACCAAGCCGTATTCCCTGAGCTATCATTTGAGGAAACAACTCATACGCACGGACTTCAAGTCATATTTGTCGTCAAGTCAGGTGAACCAGCGCATGCCAAAGCATTACTAGAGAAGTTCGGTATGCCATTTGAAAAAACTAATTCCGAGAAGGAGTCGTAGACTATGGCAAAGAAATCAATCGTTGCCCGAGATGCAAAGCGACGCCGAATGATCGAACAGTATGCCGCTAAACGCGCTGAACTTAAGAAAATCGGTGATCGCGAAGGACTACATATGCTACCACGCAACAGTAGCCCGACACGTCATAAAAATCGCTGTACAGAAACTGGTCGTCCGCATGGATATATGCGACAGTTCGGTTTAAGCCGAATAAGTTTCCGTGAACACGCAAGCAAGGGAGAAATCCCTGGTGTAACAAAGTCGAGTTGGTAAAGGAGTATATATGTCAAAAGTTTCAACTGACCCAATTGCAGACATGCTAACTCGAGTACGTAATGCTATTTTAGTCCGAAAGACTGAAGTCAGCATGCCGCATTCAAAGATGAAAGAATCAATTGCAAAATTATTGAAAGACAATAATTACATTGATGCTGTAAAAGTTGCTGATGCGCCTGTCGGTAAGACACTCGTCATCACAATCAACGCAGAAGACACCAACTCTCGTATTACTGAAATTCAGCGGATAAGCACCCCCGGCCGTCGTAGCTATAGTGGCTCAGGGAAGCTACCTGTCGTGAAGCGCGGCCGTGGAATCGTCGTAGTGAGCACTAGTAAAGGGCTCATGACAGGCGACCAAGCGCGTGATCAAGGTGTTGGTGGTGAAGTTATTTGTAAGGTTTATTAAGAGAATAAAGGATAAAGAATGAGTCGTATAGGAAAACTGCCGATCAAAATCCCCAGCGGTGTGACAATCACTGTCGACGATCACGAAATTGCCGTGGCCGGATCTAAAGGGACGCTCAAACAATTCACCATGCCTGACATTACGGTCAAGCAAGAAGGTGATGAGCTTTTGGTCACAAGAGATAATGATCAGCCGAAAATTCGCGCTAAGCATGGACTGATGCGCGCGCTACTGAATAACATGGTGCAAGGTGTTACTGAAGGGTTCAGTAAGAAACTCATCATTAGTGGTGTTGGGTATCGAGTTGCACTAGCCGGCGCTGATCTTAAGCTGAGTATTGGCCTGAGCCACGAAGTTATATTTAATGTTCCTCAGGGGGTAACTGCATCTGTTGACCAAAACACGATTACTATTACCGGTTTTAACAAACAGCAAGTTGGCCAGGTTGCAGCAGAAATCCGTAAACTGAAGAAACCAGAGCCGTACAAGGGTAAAGGTATTGCATACGAAAATGAACGAATTATCCGCAAGTCGGGTAAATCAGGTAAGGAAAAGTAGGTTGTTATGGATAGATTAGTTTCAAAGTCTAAAAATCTTATTCGCCGGAAAGGCCGAGTGCGTTCAGTAGTATCTGGAACGCCAGAACAGCCACGGCTTAGTGTCTATGTCAGTAACAAACACGTGATTGCTCAAGTAATTGACGACAGCAAACACACTACAATCGCGCATAGCACTTCTGTTGGACAAAAAGCAGCTACCGGCACAATGACGGATAAGGCTGCTTGGGTCGGCGCAGATATTGCCAAAAAGGCGAAAGCAAAGAAAGTTAAACGAGTTGTGTTTGATCGCAATGGACGCCTCTACCACGGGAGAGTGCGTGCAGTTGCTGATGCTGCTCGAGAAGGAGGTTTGGAATTCTAATGGCTATGCCGACAAAACCACAGAGACGAGACAATCGCCAACCTGTTGAAGAGAAGCAGTTTGACGAAAGAGTTATAAACATTGATCGTGTTGCACGAGTTGTGAAGGGCGGACGACGCTTCCGTTTCCGCGCACTTGTTGTACTTGGTGATCACAAAGGAAAAGTAGGGATTGGCGTTTCTAAGGGCGCAGATGTTACTGCAGCTATCACTAAAGCGACTGATGTTGCCAAAAAGAATATGGTGACGATAGCTCTTACTAAGAAAGGTACAGTGCCGCACGAAGCAGAAGCTAAAGTGAGTGGCGCAAAGATTCTTATTATGCCTGCAAGTCCGGGTACCGGTCTTATCGCTGGAGGTGTTGTTCGAACGGTCCTAGAAGTCGCTGGTGTAAGCAATGTACTTTCAAAGTCACTTGGTTCAAGCAACAAAGTTAATGTCGCTTACGCAACGCTAGACGCACTCAAGACGATTAAGCCTGAAAAAGACTGGATAACAACAAAGCAAGCTATTAAAAATGCTCCAGCTAAGAAGACGAAAAAAGTTGAGGATAAGTAATGAAGTTTAACGAATTTCAAGCAAATAAGAAAAAAGATGCAAAGCGCGCTGGTCGCGGTATCTCTGCTGGTCGTGGAAAAACAGCAGGTCGTGGAACTAAAGGTCAGAATGCTCGAACCGGCGGCGGTACTCGCCCAGGTTTTGAAGGTGGTCAGAATCCACTCATGAAGCGTCTCCCGAAACTTCCTGGCTTTAAATCTATTCGAGTAAAAGCCGAGACTGTTTATACTGGACAACTTGATAAGATCGGTAAAACTATCGATAACTTTACGCTTTTTAACGCTGGAGTAACTTCAAGCCCTTACGTCCGGGTTAAACTTATAAGCAAGGGAGACGTGACAAAAAAAGTGAGTGTCAAATTACAGGGTGCAAGTGAATCGGCGGTCGAAGCTGTTCAAAAATCCGGAGGAAGCTTCTCCCAAACGGTACAAGTTCATCGACAAAAGACAGAAAAAAATAGCAAATGACGTCAGAGTTACAGCCCAAGTAGCCGTTTGCTACTCGCTGCGCTATACTGACATACAAATGAGAAGGTATTTGAGGTAATACATGAGCTGGAAGATAATTTGGCAGTCACTTAAAAATGCTGATATGCGTAAACGCATAGTTACTGTACTCGGTATTTTATTTGTTTTTCGCGTCCTTGCGCACGTACCTGTGCCAATTGAAGATTCTGAAACCCTAAAACAGATACTTGATAACTTGTTTACCGTTGACTCCCCTCAATTGCTTAGTTTCCTAAACACCATCTCTGGAGGTGCGCTGGCTAACTTCTCTATCATGATTGTCGGCCTCGGTCCTTACATCAATGCATCTATTATTATGCAGCTTCTTACGCGAGCTATTCCTAAACTTGAAACACTTAATAAAGAAGGAGAATTCGGACGCCGTAAGATCAACCAATATACCCGAATGCTCACCCTACCACTCGCAATTATTCAGTCTATTGGCGCAATCTATCTTGTTAGGCAAGCAGCAGTACAGGTGGGAGGTATAGGTGATATTACTGCAGGTGTAGGCCCTGCACAGTGGGTACTTATGATTGCCGCCCTTACTGGTGGCGCAATGGTGCTTATGTGGCTTGGTGAGCTTATTACCGAACAAGGTATTGGAAACGGAATCTCGCTCCTTATTACGATAGGTATTGTCAGTCAACTACCTACGACTATCACGTCTATCTACGGAGCAGTATTTACGACTGCTGGTAATGTTTCGTTGCTCGGAGGCAGAATTGTCTTTGATAGTGCACAGATGATATTTGCCGCGATACTTATACTTGTCACTCTTGCTATAACAGTAGCAATCGTTAAATTAAATGAATCTTCACGAGACCTGACCGTAAATTATGCGAAACGGGTACAAGGAAACAGAGCATATGGTGGTGTCACAACCCGACTACCTATTAAACTTATTACGGCCGGCGTTATTCCGATCATTTTTGCTGTGGCATTTTTGAGCGTCCCAAGCTTTGCTGGTCAGTTGATGGTCGGCTCAGGAAGTGAACGCTTGCAGTCGATCGGACAGACATTGTCGGTCTGGTTCGCGAATCCGGGCCCGCAAACCTTTGCAGCTGGCGGCTGGGAGCCATTTATATACCCAGTGACGTATTTCTTACTTGTATTCCTCTTTACCTTCTTCTACACCGGCATTACCTTTAACGCAAAAGAAATCGCTGAGAACCTTCAAAAACAAGGTGGTTTCATTGAGGGAGTGCGATCTGGAAAGCAAACCGAAGAATATCTCGGCAAAGTGGTAAACCGGCTCACCCTTTTTGGTGCTAGTGCGTTAGGTATTATTGCTTTGATCCCAATCGTAGGGCAGGTATTCCTAACGAGCAGTATCGCTATTGAAGGTATTGGTATATTGATCCTCGTATCTGTAGCACTTGAGACACTGCGGTCAATTGAGTCACGCGCATTGATGGTTACCTATGACCAATACGAAGAGCCTGACTTCTTCTACGACACTTCCGTGCCGGCAGAGGCTGCAACAGGGGCGCGAAGACTGCGCATGCGAATGCCAAAAATCGGTCGAGGCAAAGATAAAACCAATAAGTCCGACAAGAAGAAGTCATAAAAGACTTGCAAAATTTAAAAAACTCTTTACAACAGATGGTTATATCTGTTAGAATTTAATGACGTTATATTTGTATGGCTAAAAATAAGGAAGTAATCGAACTAAGCGGAGTTGTAGTAGAGGCCCTTCCGGGTACTCAATTCCGTGTGGAGCTCGAGAATGGCCATAAGATTATAGCTCATGTTGCTGGAAAGATGCGTAAACATTACATACGTCTCGTACCTGGCGACAGCGTAACTGTTGAGTTGACCCCTTACGATCTTACGAAGGGCAGAATCACGTTCCGCAAGTAATTGTTATTAATAATTTAAGCAGTGTGTCATTGTCTTTAAGATGATGATCCGCATAGACCTCGGTGTTTATCAGGGTCACCCAATAGTAAAGGAGATTTCTAAAGGGATGAAAGTGCGTGCAAGTGTTAAAAAAATCAGTCCTGATGACAAGATAGTCCGACGCAAAGGACGACTTTATGTTATCAACAAATTAAAACCTAAGCATAAGCAAAGGCAGGGATAACCATGGCTAGAATTTCTGGAGTTACCATTCCCGACCAAAAGCAAGTGCATGTCGCTCTGACTTACGTCTATGGTATTGGTCCAAAGACAAGTGACGAGATCTTAGCGTCAGCTAAGATTGATCCTACCGTCAGAGTAAAGAACCTTACTGATGCAGAGATCAGAAAGATTCAAGAATTCATAAACGATAAGCTTACCGTCGAAGGTGAGCTACAACGTATTGTCTCGACAAACATCAAGCGGCTCAAAGACATTAGTGCTTACCGCGGACTACGTCATGCAAAAGCGCTTCCGTCTCGAGGACAGCGAACACGAACCAACGCCCGAACCAGACGCGGTCGTAAATTAGCTGTGGGTGGTACCGCTAAGAAAGTAGCATCAAAGACGTAAGGGATAGATTATGGCAGAAGTTAAACAACCTACAAAGAAAAAAAAGAACAAGCGCTCCATCCCGTATGGCCAGCTTCACGTTCTTGCAACCTTTAACAATACTATCGTAACGTTCACCGACCGCAGTGGCGGCGCTCTCACAAGTGCGAGCGCCGGTGGCTGTGGCTTCCGTGGCTCGAAGAAAGGTACTGCCTACGCAGCCCAAATCGCAGCCGAAAAGGCTTCTGCATCCGTGAAACAACTTCACGGTATGACTAAAGTTGATGTATATGTAAAAGGAATCGGTCTCGGAAGAGATGCAGCTATCCGAAGTCTTTCAGCAGCTGATATCGCTGTAGAAACCATTACTGATGTGACGGGTATTCCACATGGTGGCACCCGTCCCAAGAAAGCGCGAAGGGTTTAATCATGGCTAGAGATACACAAAGCATTGTAAAAATGAGCCGTCGTGAAGGCTATGCACTTCATCCTAAGGCACATAAGGCGCTTGTTAAGCGTCCTACACCACCTGGACAACAGACTGGTGGACGTGGTTTCCGATCGAAGCCAAGTCAGTACTCAATCCAGTTAAGAGAAAAGCAGAAAGTTAAACGGTTATATGGTCTTTTGGAGCGACAGTTCCGTCGACTTATGGCAGAAGCTAGTAAGACCCAAGGACAGTCAGGGCAGAAACTACTGCAGCTACTTGAACTGCGAGCCGATAATGCAGTCTACCGAGCGGGTTTTGCGACAAGCCGTCGTGCTGCTAGACAAATTGTTACCCACGGACACTTCACCATAAATGGACGTCGCTTTGACATTCCATCACTTCGCGTGTCGCCTGGCGACAAATTAGTGCTCCGTGAAAAGAGCCAAAAGAATGAGTACTTCAAGAAACTTGATGATAATAGCCCCGCCCCAAGCGAAATGCCTGGTTGGATGAAGGTGAATCGCAAGAAATTTGAAATAGAGATAACTGGTACACCAAGCCGTGACGAGGCAGAACCAGATATCAATGAGCAATTAATCGTCGAATATTACTCACGCTAGGGGAGGCGGATAAGATATGTCAAACAACATTCACACACCAGGACTCGTCAACATCGACGAGCACACCGAAACAAGTGCAACGTTCACAATAGAGCCATTGCACAGCGGCTACGGAATGACGCTCGGCAACAGTATCCGAAGAGTCTTGCTATCTAGCATTTCCGGTGCTGCAATCACTTCTTTTAAAGTTGAAGGTGCAACGCACGAATTTACAATCATTGACGGAGTAAAAGAAGATATTGTCGATATCATGCTAAACCTCAAAGGGATTCGTTTCCGTTTGTTTGGTGAAGACACACAAACACTGCGCATTAACAAAAAAGGTAAAGGCGACGTTACCGCTAAGGATATAGAACTAAACGCAGATATCGAGATTGTAAATCCAGATCACGTCATAGCTACTGTTAACGACGACAAAGCACACTTTGTTATGGACATGGTTATTGAGATAGGTCGAGGTTACCGTACCATTGAAGAAGGCTCAGCTAAAAAAGCGAGCGATATGATTGCGCTCGATGCTGTATTTAGTCCGGTCCGACGAGTTCGATATAAAGTAGAAAACACTCGTGTCGGCCAGATTACTGACCTCGATAAGCTACTTATCACAATTGATACAGATGGCTCAATCACACCTCGCGATGCATTCGAAGAAGCATCTGCAATTCTTGTAAACCAATACTCAGCACTAGCCGGACAGACAAAGGTTGAAGCAGCGGCACCATTGACCGCAGCAGCTTTTGACGAATCTGGTGTCTCTGAAAACGACGATCCACAAGAACTCATGACTTCAATCGAAGACTTGAATCTTTCGGCACGCACAACCAACGCTTTAATAAATAACGACATCCACACACTGAAAGACTTGTTTAGTCTTAGTGATTCTGAACTTCGCGAACTTAAAGGTTTTGGTAGCAAAGCCCTTGATGAAGTGAAAGAAAAAATGGCGGAGTTGGAGCTGTAACATGCATCGTCACGGATATAAAGGTAGGAAGTTCCACAGAGAGACAGATCAACGTCGAGCACTCATAAAAGGTCTCGCCGACTCACTTATCAAGTACGAAACAATAGAAACCACATTGCCTAAGGCAAAAGAAATTGTTCCGTATGTTGAAAAGCTGATCACAAAAGCAAAGAAAGGCGATCTTCATAATCGCCGTCAGATTGTTTCTAAATTACAAACTATCGAGAGCGCACATAAACTCGTTGATGACCTTGCACCAAAGCTGCAAGGTCGTACGAGCGGGCATTTGCGCGTCAAGAGAACTCGTTTGCGACGCGGCGACAATGCACAACTTGCACAAGTAAGCTTCATTGCTGATCCAGTTAAAAAATCCGAAGCACCAAAGGACGAAAAGCCAGTTAAGAAGTCTGCAGCCAAGAAAACTGCAACACCTGCAAAGAAAGAGGCTAAATAATGAAAACGTATAGCGCGAAACCAACTGACGTTACTCGCAAGTGGTACATCATCGACGCCAGCGAAGCTACGCTCGGACGTGTTGCTACCCAGGTCGCTCAACTGCTTACTGGTAAGGGCAAGCCGATGTTCACGCCCCATATTGATTGCGGCGACTATGTAATCATATTGAATGCTGAAAAGATTCAAACAACTGGCAAGAAGCTTACCGATAAACACTACTATAGACATTCTGGTCACCCTGGCGGCCTCAAGGAAGAAACTTTAGAGCAAAAGCTCGAGAAGAATCCGGAATCAGTCATTACGCACGCTGTGAGAGGGATGATTCCTGTAAACAAACTCCGTGATGGACGTCTTGCACGACTCAAAGTGTATGTCGGTGAATCACATAATCACGAAGCTCAGAAACCAGAGAAAATAAGCGTAAAGGAAAGTAAGTAATATGGCTGAAAAAAAACAACATTACTACTATGCACTTGGTCGTCGTAAAACTGCAACTGCGCGAGTTCGTCTAATGAACGGTACGGGCAAGGTTACTGTTAACGGGGCAGAACTCGAACAGTTCCTGGATGGCAGCAAGTCTCTGACTCATGATTTGTACCGTCCTTTCGATGTGCTCGATCTAGATCGTAAGAAGTATGACGTGAGTGTTGTTGTTGCCGGTGGCGGACAGCATGGACAGGTTGGTGCAATTCGACTTGGCATAGCTAAAGCTATGGCTATCATGAACGAGGACCTCAAAGGTTCATTGCGTCGAGCTGAACTACTCGGCCGCGACCCAAGGAAGAAAGAACGTAAGAAATTCGGTCTCAAGGGTGCTCGTAAACAACGACAATTCACTAAACGTTAATCAAGCGTTTGTCCAGGTAAGCCGCTTTACTCTTTCAGAGGGGGCGGTTTTTTCTTTTTAATACGGTATACTGGAGTAAATATGAGTAAACCTGTAATTCTAACCGGCTTAAGGGCTAATAATGACCTGCATATTGGCAATTACCTTGGCGCTGTACTCCCGATAGTAGATATGTCACGGCATAAAGCGGATGAATATCAAATAAATTTATTTGTTCCTGATCTCCATAGCTTTACGACACAAATTGATCATTCAAAACTTTACGATCAGATTATTAAAACCGTCAGGTTTTATATAACAGCTGGGTTCAACATTGCTCATGATAATGTACATATCTATCGGCAAAGTTTCATACCAGCACATTCGGAACTGACGGTTATTCTTAATTCTTTTACCGGCTTTGGTGAAATGAATCGTATGACCCAGTTCAAAGACAAATCAGAGAATTTTTCAATCGATAGAATCAGTGTCGGTTTGTTCGATTATCCTGTATTAATGGCAGCAGATATCCTGCTTCACGGGGCTACTTATATACCGGTTGGCGATGATCAGACGCAGCATCTTGAGTTTACGCGCGATATCGCTGAGCGCATGAATAATAAGTTCGGCAATATGTTCGTAGTACCCAAACCAGCCAAAGAACAACATGAATTTTTTGGGAAAGATCAAGGGCTCCGCATTCGTGACCTCAGTGATCCTACTAAGAAGATGAGCAAATCTGATGAAACAGGTAAGGGTGTTATATACTTGGCAGACTCGCCAGAAATAGCTCAAAAGAAAATAATGTCAGCTACTACTGATACTTTCGAAAGCATTCAGTATGATTATCAAAAGCAACCGGGTGTCTCGAATTTGCTGGATATATTAAAGCTGTTTGGTGGTAATTCCGATGATTTTATTGGGCAGCATCAGTATGGACCCTTAAAGACAGCCGTCTCGGATGTCGTGGGAGCCTTCTTGGCTGATTTCCATAAAAAGCTTGAAAGTGTAACAGCTTCGGATGCACTGGAGCAGCTTGAAGCCGGAGAAGCTCACGTGAGCGTTCAGGCACAGGAAGCATTATTAAGAGTTCAAAAAGCTGTTGGAATCAGAAAGTAGCCATGCAAAAATTGCATATCGGCGAAGAACACGCCAGACAGCGAGCGGATATATTCGCCTGCGATAGATTGCCAAGTCTTAGTCGAGCGTACGTTCAGAAGCTTTTTGCTGATGGACGGATAAAAATAAACAATAATACAGAAAAACCAGGGTATCGTTTAAAACTAAACGATGAAATGCAAATAGATTTTGACCCTGACAAAGAGGTTAAAATTGAAGATATAGATATACCGATAATCTATCAGGATGAGAATGTAGTTGTCGTGAACAAACCAATCGGCGTGATTAGTCATAGCCG
>Ga0136558_1000394_pt1 | contig 24770 bp, 22 predicted proteins | sample AntRauTorckE6833_FD_101391 | JGI IMG/M metagenome (GOLD analysis project Ga0136558, IMG submission 101391) | Saline lake microbial communities from Rauer Islands, Antarctica - Metagenome Torckler E6 #833 | ecosystem: Environmental > Aquatic > Non-marine Saline and Alkaline > Saline | place...
ACTGGGCTTACGTAAAACCTCGTGAGCCTCAAGATCAGCCAGAGGAGATGAGCAGGCGGTTTTATCTGATGGAGATGTAGCTATAAGCTACATCGACAGCAGAAAATACTGGTTGATCGCTCATCTGATGGTTATGAGATTGCAGGGATTGTGCGTAAGTCCAGTTTAGCTTGGATCATCGTCTAAAATTTCGCCATTTTGTATTGGAATTGCTATAGGCGTGTAACGTATCGTACAATGACACCATCATTATGAAATACGTCTCTCAATTGCTACCAATTACCTGTTCTAAGATTCCGGCTACCTCGGCCGTTATGTAATACCTCACCACTTTCTATAAACGTAGCAATTGCAATTAAACAAGAGGAGACCCCTATGCGAATATCAGAACTATTTACCAAAACCAGAAAACAGGTACCAGCCGACGAAACGGCCAAGAATGCTCAGCTGTTGATCCAGGCTGGCTATATCCATAAAGAAATGGCTGGCGTCTACGCCTACCTTCCGCTCGGTCTGCGTGTGGTTGAGAACATTAAGGCAATTGTTCGTGACGAAATGAACAAAATAGGTGGGCAAGAGCTCATCATGACCGGCCTTCAACGCAAAGAACTTTGGGAAAAAACAGATCGCTGGGACGATGAAAAAGTCGATGTCTGGTTTAAGTCTAAGCTTAAGAACGGCACAGAAGTCGGTTTTGGCTGGTCACACGAAGAGCAAATTACCGAGATGATGAAGAACTACATCTCTAGTTACCGCGACTTGCCAGCCTACGTTTATCAGTTCCAGACCAAGCTTCGCAATGAGCTTCGTTCCAAGAGCGGAATTATGCGTGGGCGGGAATTCGTCATGAAAGACATGTACTCCTACAGCGTGAGCGAAGAGGCTCACCAACAGTTTTATGACGCCACCACCGCGGCCTACATGCGGGTGTTTGAGCGCGTTGGTTTAGCTGACGATACATTCGTTACGTTTTCTTCAGGTGGTGATTTTACTGAGTTTAGCCACGAATTCCAGACTATTTCCGAGACAGGTGAAGATATTATTTACGTCAATCGAGACAAAAAAATAGCCATAAATGAGGAAGTCATGCGTGATGACGTTCTGCAGAAATTGGGTGTAACCCGCGACGAACTGGAAAAGGTCAAGGCAGCCGAAGTCGGTAATATCTTCAGCTTTGGTGGCAAGAAGTCAGAGGAACTGGGGCTGTACTTTACTGATGATGACGGCAGCGAAAAGCCGGTTATTTTGGGTTCTTACGGTATCGGTATAACCCGATTGATGGGCGTCTTAGTGGAGCATTTTTCTGATGATAAAGGCATTGTCTGGCCAGAAAACATAGCTCCAGCCAGCGTCTATCTTGTCCAGATATCCGACGATGCCGAAGCCGTAACTCAAGCAGACGACATGTATAAAAAATTGACTGACGCTGGTGTTGCGGTATTATATGATGACCGCGATGAGCGGGCGGGGGCAAAATTCGCAGATGCCGACCTGCTTGGTATACCGCACCGCATCGTCATTAGCAAGAAGACATGCGAAAACAATCAGCACGAATATAAGCACCGCACAAGCGATGAGACCGAGACATATTCCTCGCAAGCACTCCTGCAAAAGCTTGTCGCATAAGCGACACAACACACGTGCCGTATAATAGAAAATAATATCCGAAAATCCACACGCAGATAGCATTACAAGACTTTCGATACACAAGGAGAATCCTATGAACAAACAATTTCACCTAACACAAGATGGCGTTACAGAATTGAAGACAGAGCTCGATGAGCTGGTAGGGCGCCGGGGCGAAATATCCGAGCGAATCAAGACAGCCCGCGAGTTTGGAGACTTGAGTGAAAACGCTGAGTATTCATCCGCTCGCCAAGAGCAGGAAAAAGCTGAAAGCCGAATCTCGGAAGTCGAGCACATCTTGCTGAACGTCAATATTATCAAGAAGCCTCGTGGCGATGATAAGGTTCAGTTTGGCTCCAAGGTCACACTCAAAGCCAAGGGTAAGGAAAAGCAACTGCAGGTCGTTGGAACAGTCGAAGCAGATCCGCTAGAAGGCAAGATAAGTGACGAATCTCCAATCGGCAAAGCATTGCTCGGCAAGAAGCTTGGCGAAACCGTCGAAATAACCACATCAACCGAAACAACGACGTATACCGTCGAGACAATATCTCAATAATTGACAAATTTGTAAAAAAGTTGTAACATGATATTATGAATCATTCTATGCGCTCATTTTCTCCAGATAAGCCCAAGCTCCGGTCGTAAGAATCTTCTCAAGACCAGAGCGATCTGTTCTAGGTGCATAAAAAACACACTCCAGGCGATTCTTACGACGAACAAACGAGAGAAGCCCGGAGTTTTTAATGTATTAACAAGAAGGAAGCCTGAGATGGATTTTGAAAGCGAACTCATTAAAGAAAAAGTAGCCCAAGCTATGGAAATACCTCTGAGCGAGGCAGTTGATATAAATGATACATTGCGCGCCGAAGGAAGCGAGCCGCTTATTGCGTGCAGTGCCCGGAGTATCGCGGTTATACTGCAGGAGTTCGGCACTCTAACGGGAGGCAAAGAGGCAACCGATGATGAAATCATCGCGCCCTATATCATCGCTGATAGATCAATGTCGCAGCACGTTGTCCGAGGCGTTGCTCTCTGGCGCAAAGCTCGCGCTAATGAAGCCCGGCAAGATGATACAATAGAGCAAACTACGTAACAAAGGCACTTCATGGCAACACTAAAAGAACTCCGCGATGAGCGGTTGCGCAAATTGGAAGATTTAAAGCAGCTTGGCGTCAACCCGTACCCAGCTAACGTCAGTGCTGAGCGAACTGCAATAACAGAAGTTATTACCCAGTTCGACGAGCGAGAAGGGCAGAGCGTCACGGTTGTCGGTCGTATCTTAACCACTCGCAAGTTTGGCAAGATTGCATTTATTGTCGTCAAGGATGCTACGGGCCAGGTTCAGCTTTTCTTAAAACACGACGTCATGGCAGAGCCTGACTATGGCAAAAGCGAGCTAGCATTTTCTGATATTAATCTGCTGGATCCGGGAGATTTTATCGAGTGCACGGGTAAGCTGATAAAAACACAGACGGGTGAGCTATCGGTTGAGGTAAAAACATTCCGGGTATTGTCGAAGAGTTTGCGAACTATGCCGACAGTCCAAGAAGGTTTTACGAACAAAGAGGAACGTATGCGCCGGCGATACGTCGACATGAATGTCAATGCTGACGTGCGGGAGCGTTTTATTCGCCGGAGCACTTTCTGGCAGGCCACCCGAGACTTTTTGAATAATCGAGGCTTTACCGAAGTAAGTACACCGGTTTTGGAGCACACCACGGGCGGAGCTGATGCCAATCCGTTTGTAACGCACATGGACGCGCTGGACGAGGATTTTTACCTGCGCATCAGTCACGAATTGCCGTTGAAACGTTTACTCGGCGCTGGGTTTGAGAAAGTGTATGACATCGGTCCGCGGTTTCGGAATGAAAACTACACCGACGAGCACTTACCCGAACACGTCGCCATGGAATGGTACTGGGCGTACGCTGACTGGCGGGACGGTATGAAATTTATGACAGAGATGTATCGACATGTCCTTAAAAGTACGTTTGGCACGTTGCAGTTTCGCTTAGGAAACTTTGATGTTGACTTACAAAAAGATTGGGAGGAGTGGGACTATGTTGAGACTATTAAAGATCGATATGCTATTGATCCCCTTAATTGCACAATTGAAGAAGTTAAAGCGCGCTTGGTAGAAAACAAGCTTGAAGTAGAGCAAACCGAAAATATTGCTCGCGGCATTGATAAATTATGGAAAAACACCAGAAAAGATGTTGCTGGTCCGGTGTGGCTCATAAATACCCCACTATTTATCAGTCCGCTAGCAAAAGCTGACCCGAATCGGCCCGACACGGTTCAGCGTTTCCAGCCGATTATCGCTGGCAGTGAGCTGGGCAATGGTTTTTCAGAGCTAAACGACCCGATAGATCAGTTGCAGCGGTTTGCTGAGCAACAGCAGATGCGTGACGGCGGTGATGAAGAGGCTATGATGCTAGACATCGATTTTATTGAAATGCTTGAGTACGGTATGCCACCGGCCTGTGGTTGGGGTTTTAGCGAACGTGTATTTTGGGTGTTCGAGGGTGTGACCGCCCGTGAAGGCGTGCCATTTCCACAGCTTCGTCCGGAAATTGACGAAACAACCAAGCAGCTGTATCCGGGTCTAGGTCTCTAAGAGCAATCATGTCTTGGTTTTCTTTGGGTTGTTTGTTAGGGGCTGACAGGGCACCAGGGCTCGTCAGTTATTGGTAATGACACCCAGACGAGGGTGTATAAAGTGCGTCGTATTTTGGCCCTTGACCTCTATCGCCCGCGCCAAAGAAATCATAATCGAAAGCTGTATACGGCTTGACAGAACTTCAATGTGCGGTGATGATTAAGCGTATTATGTCGCACGAACAAGAGCCGGATGGCCTGGAGCAACCCCGTGAATTTGAAATTGACGTTTCGGAGTGGATTGTCGATGAGTCGTTGCCTGAGTTTGAAACTGCAGGTGTAAAGTCATATAAGATACGCATGAAATTTGGTGAACTAACGGCTCATCAGCACAACACAGAGATTGTGCAATTCGATGGTGAGTTTACATTTATGGATCACATTGTCGTCCATCGGGGCAGAGATGGAGGCGAGCCTATTTACTTCTTCCAAGATCCTGATGCCGGTCCGGAAGATGTTACCACCTACGACAAACTTATGGATACGTTCTCCAACAATGATTTTGCTATCGTTAGTCCGCCGGCCTATCCATCTAGTCTCGTCATGGAGAAATACTATACGTTCGTCCGAGGCAGTGAAGAGCTTGACACCGTGCTGGGGCGGATAATTGATGAAGCAGTATAAGGGTGGATAGGTATGAATAGCGAAAAAATCATCGTAGGGGCAGGGTGTTTCTGGGGCGTCCAGCATTATTTTGATCAAGTGCCCAGTGTACTTAAAACAGTGGTTGGTTATAGTGGTGGTCACGTTGAAAATCCAGGGTACGAGCAGGTCTGCAGTGGTACAACCGGACATGCAGAAGTGGTAGAAGTGGCGTATGATCCTGATTTGGTCAGCTTGGACAGGCTTTTGAAGCACTTTTTTTATATGCATGACTCAACCCAACTAAATCGTCAGGGACCGGACGTTGGTGAGCAGTATCGTTCAGTAATCTTTTATTATGATGATAGCCAAAAAACAGCAATCGAATCTGTTATAGGACAAGCACAAGACCGGTTTGATTCGCCTATTGTGACTGAGGTACGGCCAGCTGGAGTGTTTTACTCAGCCGAAGAATACCATCAGAAGTTTACCGAAAAAACTGGCCGTGGTGGATGCCACGTTTCGTATAAGCCACAGCCCTAATCTGTATTACCGGAGAGGAATCTGTGCTACACTTTTGGCATGGCTAAAAAAACTACAACGAAGAAGTCTGCTGTAAAGAAGACTTCGAAGGCTACTGCAGCCAAAAAGCGCACAGCCTCTACGGCAAAGCAAACGAAAAAAACGGTATCTGCAAAGTCAAAACCGATAAAGCAAACCAAGGCAAAGGCAACGCAGAAAAAATCTACGTCAAAGAAGTTCCAGCTGGGTGGATTGCTGGCTAACGGCAAAACAGTAGTTCATGGGCTTCGAGGCCTTCACCTCCTGAGCGCAGGTGTTTTAACCGCGCTGGTGGCGCTTGTGTATGTTGTGATGGAGCCAGTGGAGAGAAGCATCGTGGCTGGGTTCACTGCATTTGACGTACTACGTGGTGAAGGGGTGCTCGCACCAGCTATCCGCGACGTCGTCAGCTTTGACATACGGCACGCATTGACCGCATTACTTGCGGTCGGCATTGTATACAGTTTGTATACGGCAACTCGAGGTTGGAAAAAGTATCAAAGCAACGTGTCAGCCGACAACTACGCTGGCCGATGGATTTTTGCTGGAGTATCTGGAGCAATCGCCATTGAAACTGCGGCGTTATTAAACGGTGTATACGACGTAACGACGTTGAAGCTTCTCGGGCTCTTGGTCGTTATTGCGGCAGTTTTATCGTATGTCGCACAGCGACTTATCGGTGTACGAGAAAAGATTGCTGTCGTGACACTTGCTGGTGTCGCTGTAGCAGTATCAGTGCTTGTGTTGGCCTACTTCGTTGCTGTCTCTGTTATTTACGGAGCTACGCTGGATTGGTACCACTACGTCGCGGTAGCGGTTGCATCGATTGCATTGTTTGAGTACGGCGCTGTGCAATATCTGCAAATTAAAGGCCGAAAAGGTTTCGTGAACTCTGAAGCTGTCGAACAAAAGTATGTTTTGACAAGTTTGATTGCGACCGCATTGTTTGTGGGCATATTGATTATTGGCTTTGCAGCCTAAGTCAAAAGACAGTACCCTGAAAGTCATGGAAGAGACAGTACATATTACTAAGCTTGTTCATGGTGGGCAAGGCCTCGGAGCGTTAGCTGATGGCCGAACAGTTTTTGTCTGGAATGCGCTCCCGGGTGAGACGGTTACGGCGTCTGTTAGAAAATCGAAAAAAAACTACGCCGAGGCAATTACTGTAGAGGTCCAAGAGCCATCTGCAGATAGGGTTGCACCTCGAGACGAGGCGTATTTGAGCACTAGTCCGTGGCAAATACTGTCGTTTGAAGCAGAGAATAGGCATAAACAAGCTATTTTGACGGAAGCGATGGAGCGCGAAAACGTCCGGTACAAAAGCACTGTTGGCTGGTATGCCGGAAGTGATGAGTGGCACTACCGCAACAAGATGGAATACAGCTTTTTTGGTGACGATGACGGACTCCATATGGCGTTGTTTCATCGGGGTACCCACAGTAAACAAATACTAGACGGAAGCTCAATCGCGCGTCCAGAATTGGACGAAACTGCCCGGGCCATCACAGCGGTTTTAAATGACGGCACGATACGCGCTAGCCAGTTAAAGTCGTTGGTGGTTCGGTGTAGTCAGGCCGGTGAGGTTGTTGCCAGCCTATTTGTTAAGGACGAGAAACTCGTGGTGTCGTCCGTCATTGCCGAGACGTGCAAGGGTGGCGTGGTGTATTACTCGACGCCAAAAAGTCCTGCCAGTGTTATGACAAAAAAGCTGGTGTCATTTGGTGATACAACCCTAAGTGACACGATTGCCGGACGAGACATATCCTACGACGTACATTCATTCTTCCAGGTTAATATACCGGTTTTTGAGCGTGCGCTAAATAGCATTGCAGAACACGCGAAGGGTGCCGATACGCTTGTAGACATGTATGCCGGTGTGGGTACTATCGGCATGAGCGTTGGAGCAACGGTGTTCGTTGAAATTGACGCCCGAAACATTGCCATGGCGAAGCAAAATATCGGCGACAGCGGAGCAGAAGTGGTTCAGACAAGTACCGAGATGGCGCTCGATTTTATTACCCCAGAGGCTACTATATTGTTTGATCCTCCGAGGGCCGGTCTGCACGCAAAAGTTGTAGACCGTATACTGGAAGCTACGCCAAAGAAAATTATATATCTGAGCTGTAATCCAAGCACACAGGCCCGTGACATCGCGCGCCTGCAGGATGCATATACGGTTACGAGCATAGAAGGGTTCAATTTTTTCCCGAAGACACCGCATATCGAGTCGCTCGCCGTGCTGGAGCTTCGATGAAATTGCATCGGTTTTATGTTGGTGCCGATACTGAATTGACGCAGATTATGTGGGTCCGTGACAGCGACTTGTTGCATCAGTGGGGCAGGGTTCTGAGATATCGGGTTAGTGATGAGCTGGTGTTGTTTGACGGCGTTCGCCATGACCGACTGTATAAAATTCTTAGTATAGATAAACAGCAGGTGCATCTTGAGTTGGTTACTCAACTGGAGCGGAACCTGCCTCATCAGAACATATATCTGGCCTGGTCACTCCTTAAAAAAGATAAAAATGATTGGGTTTTGCAAAAGGCGACGGAGCTTGGCGTTAATCATTTGGTGCCTATTCTAGCCGATCGTTCCGAGAAAACCGGCTTTAATGCTGACCGGGCACGTAAGATTATTATCGAGGCGTCAGAGCAGTGCGGTCGCAGTAATATACCGAGTATTCGGGAGCCAGTTCATGTAGAAACGCTGTTTGGTGAGTTCGGTGATTCTGTTCATTGGCTCGTTGCCGAGCAGGGTTCGCCGTCTCATGACAATCTTTTGGGAGCTGACAGACCCGGTGTTGTGCTGGTTGGGCCGGAGGGTGGTTGGACTGAGGCAGAGAAATCATTTTTTGCTGACAAGCACACGACATACATTCATCTCAGCCCGTTCACGCTTCGTGCCGAGACAGCAGCAATAATCGCCGTATCGTTGCTTGGTCGTTCGAGCTGAAATCCTTGTCTATGTATGGGAACGAAATTGACCGAAATCGGGATGCACTTTGGTGGACGGTTATTTAGAACCCATTGCATATCTCCCTTTCTGCTGCAAACCATACCTGCCGGGGCTATACCAGAACATGATTTTCACACTTAAAAAGAGATATGCAATGGGTTCTATGTGATAGCAATATCCCTGCTATAATAAGCGTATGAATTATTGGAAAGAGCGGAGTCAGCCGTATACACCTGGCAAAAAAACAGTGTTTAAAGTGTCTCGGAGCAAAATCGAGCTGTTCAAGCAGTGCCCACGCTGTTTTTGGCTTGATGCGCGACTGAAAATTAAGCGTCCGTCCGGTCCGCCATTTCAAATCAACAAGGCAATCGACGAACTATTTAAAAAAGAGTTCGACCGCTACCGCGCAGAAGGTGAGCCACACCCGATTATGGCTGAGCATAAGATTCGGGCAATTCCGTTTACCCATCAGAAAATGGATACTTGGCGAGAGAACTTTACCGGCGTTTCAACAACGCATAAACCAACCAACCTACATATTTTTGGCGCTGTTGATGATGTATGGGTTGATACCGAAAACGGCGAATTAATGGTTGTCGACTACAAGGCGACCGCTAAGGCCAAAGAGGTTAGCTTGGACGCAGACTGGCAGATATGCTACAAACGGCAGATGGAAGTCTACCAGTGGTTGCTTCGGCAAAACGGCTTTGAGGTGAGTAACACTGGGTATTTTGTGTACGCGAATGGTCGGCTAGATTTGCCAAGTTTTGAGGACAAGGTTGAGTTCCGCACCAAGCTCATCCCATACGAAGGCAACGCTGACTGGATAGAGGACACGTTGGCACACATTAAAGACACGTTGGAAGGGGATATCCCGGAAGTTGGAACGGCTGCCATGGGCGGTCCGTGCGATTTTTGTACCTACGCCCGCTCACGCACCGAGCTGACATTTCGTGCATTACAAGAAAAGAAAGCAAAATAGGCTAGAGTAATCCTATATACTAGAAGCATGCTAGATATTCAATTTATACGCGAAAACAAAGATACGGTTGCGGAAAAGTCCAGACAAAAAGGCTACAAAGTCGACCTAAACACGCTACTTGAGCGTGATGCTCAGCGTCTAGACTTACTTCAAACTGTCGAAGATCTTCGTCGTCAAAGGAACGAGAACACCCAGATTATTAAGCAAGCGGGCGGTAAGCCAGATCAAGAGCTAATCGATAGAGGGAAACAAATCAAGGTAGAGCTAGCAAAACGAGAAGACATGCTTCGAGAAACCGAAGTAGAGTGGCTAGATCTACTGAAAAAAGTACCTAACATGCCGCTGGACGATGTACCGGTTGGGAGTTCGGAGGACGAAAACGTCGTCCTCAGAGAGGTTGGCGAAAAGCCTGCATTCGATTTTGAACACAAAAATCACGCACAGATTGCCGAGGCCAAGGACTGGATCGACAAAGAACGAGCTGCGAAAGTAGCTGGAAGTCGGTTTGTCTACCTCAAAGGTGACCTTGTCTTACTCGAGTTTGCGCTGTGGCAGTTTGCTCTGCACGTGCTCACAGATGAAAAACTCATTAGCCAGCTGGTTTCTGAGAATAATTTAAACTTGAGTACGAAGCCGTTTGTTCCTGTGCTGCCTCCTGCAGTTGCCAAAACTGAAGTGTACGACGCAACTGGTCGCCTTAACAAAGAAGAGCAAACATATAAGTTAGCCGAAGACGACCTCTGGCTTAACGCGAGCGCAGAACACACTATGGCACCGATGTATATGAACGAAGTTGTTGAGGAGAAAGACTTACCCCTGCGCTTTGTCGGATACACGACTGCTTTTCGGCGAGAAGCTGGTACGTATGGCAAGGACACCGAAGGCATCTTTCGGCTCCACCAGTTTAATAAGATGGAAATGGAAACATTTAGTACGGCAGAAAGTTCGTTACAAGAGCACTTTCTGATGGTTGCAGTACAAGAGCACCTTATGCAGCAGCTGAAACTTCCGTATCGCGTTCTCAATAAATGCACGGCAGATATAGGTGGCCCAAACGCGCGTGGAGTGGACATTGACGTCTGGCTTCCTAGCCAGAATGTCTACCGCGAAACGCATACGGCCGACCTAATAACAGACTACCAAACCAGAAGAATGAACACGCGAGTACGGCGGGCTGACGGTACCATGGAGTACTCTCACACAAACGATGCGACAGCATTTTCGGAGCGACCGCTAGTTGGTATCATCGAAAACTTTCAGACAAAGGACGGCGATGTTCTGATTCCAGAAGTATTACAACCATATATGCAAGGAAAGGAAATCATATGATCAATACATTTGAAATAACCGGAGTCCACACTAAACTAACACCTGAAATACAAAAATACATCAGGAAAAAAATAGGCAAGCTTGACCGCTATCTTCCACGACACGCCCGAGAATCTGCCCATGTCGAAGTACTGATGAAAGAATCCAACAAGAACAAAGGCAAGAAGACCTATACATGCGAAGTTATTTTAAAAATTCCACAAGACACGATTACGGTGTCGCAATCGACTATCAACCCGTTTGCCGCGGTTGATATTGCAGAGGACACGCTCAAAAACCGTATCAAAAAGTATAAAGAAACGCATGGCACACAGCGTCTGCACAAACGGATGCTTGCCCAGATTCGACGACGAACCGGCGGAGAATAAAACCGTCCGGATAAGTGTTTTGAAAAATACCTTCGCTTATCTGTCACAGTTCGTTTACAATAGTGACCATTGTTTGCATAGAAAATGACGAAAAACAGGGTGGATTTTCGTCGAATTAGATAGAGAGGACGACCAAAACATGAAACGAATGATTAAACACGTGCTAGGGGATCCGCAGATTCGGACCATTCGCCGTCTGCGAAAACGTGTTCAGGATATTAACGCCTTGACTGACACCTACAAGGATATGTCAGAAAAGCAACTCAAGTCTCAGACCGAAGCTATAAAAAAACGACTGAAAAAAGAATCGCTTGATAGTGTGCTACCTGATGCATTTGGGCTGGTCCGTGAGGTTGCTGATAGAGTTATTGGATTGCGCTACTACGATGTACAGCTTATCGGTGGTATCGCCTTGCATGAAGGCAGTGTGACGGAAATGAAAACAGGTGAAGGAAAGACGCTTGTCGCCACCGCTCCGGTGTTTTTGAATGCGCTCACCGGCAAAGGTGTGCATGTCATTACCGTAAACGATTACCTAGCTCAGCGTGACGCTGGCTGGATGGGTGAGGTCTATCATTACCTTGGTCTATCAACTGCTGTTATCATCGCGGAGGCTTCTTTTATTTACGACACATCGTACGAGAACGAGAACCACGAAGACCTCCGTCTGCGCCACATGAAGCCGTGCAGTCGGCAAGAAGCCTACGCTGCTGACATTACGTATGGCACAAACAACGAATTTGGATTTGATTATTTGCGTGACAACATGGTCCGGGAAGTCGATCAACTGCGACAGCGCGACCTACATTACGCAATCGTTGACGAGGTTGACTCTATTCTGATCGATGAGGCCCGTACGCCACTGATCATCTCCGCACCGTCAGTTACCAGCGGAACCGCCTACGCTCAGTTTGCTAAGGTGACCAAACAGCTTGAGCGCGACACTCACTTTGAGGTTGATGAAAAGCGCCGAAGCGTCATCCTGAACGATGCCGGTGTTGAGCAAGTGCAGAAAATCCTCGGCGTTGATAACATTTATGGATCAGAAAACATCCGGACTATTTATCACCTGGAACAAGCACTTAAAGCGCAGGCAATCTTCCATAGAGATAAAGACTACGTCGTCACCAACGACGGAGAGGTCGTTATCGTGGATGAGTTTACCGGGCGTTTGATGCACGGTCGTCGCTACAACGAAGGTCTTCATCAGGCCATTGAGGCCAAGGAGGGTGTTGAGGTTCAGCAGGAGTCGATGACCCTGGCGACAATTTCGTTCCAGAACTACTTCCGTTTGTACGAAAAACTCTCGGGTATGACCGGTACGGCCATGACCGAAAGCGAAGAATTTCACCAGATCTATAAGCTTGACTCTGTTGAAATTCCACCAAACAAGGTTCTCATTCGAAAAGACGCAACGGACAAGATTTATAAGACCGAAAAAGGCAAGTTCAAGGCCATCATTCGTGAAATTCATCGCTTGCATCAAAAAGGTCAGCCGGTCCTTATTGGCACCAACTCTATCGAGAAGAACGAACTTCTAGGCGGACTTTTAAAAGAACAGAACATTCCACACCAGGTATTGAACGCCAAGAATAACGAAAAAGAAGCTTCGATTGTCGCAAAAGCCGGTCAAAAGGGTGCTGTAACATTGGCAACCAACATTGCCGGTCGTGGAACGGACATTGTCCTTGGTGAGGACGTCAAAGAGCTCGGCGGACTTTTCGTGCTCGGTACCGAGCGAAACGATTCCCGTCGCGTCGACAACCAGCTTCGTGGCCGTTCCGGACGTCAAGGAGACTCAGGCGCGTCACAGTTCTTTGTCAGTACCGAAGATCACCTTATGCGCGTCTTCGGCGGTGAGCGTATCGCCTCTATTATGGATCGCCTTGGGGTAGACGATGACACGCCAATTGAAAACCGTGCCATCAGCAAGAGTCTCGAGGGTGCACAGAAAAAAGTCGAAGGCTACAACTTTGATGCCCGTAAAAATGTCGTTAAATATGACGATGTTATGAACCGACACCGCCGAGCTACCTATGTTATGCGCCGGGAAATCTTGGGCGAAACTGACATCAAAAAGCGTATCAAGGTATTCATCGAAGAAGAATCCAACGCCATGGCTCAGTCACCGCTGTTGACGACCGACAAGTTCGAATCTGTCGTGACGCATTTGTTCCCATTCGACGAAGCCTCACTGGACCGCTTATTTGACTCAGATGCTGACAAGTTTGAGAAAGCTCTTGTCACTGAAGCAAACGAACTCTATGACGAAAAAGAACTGGCCTTTACTGCTGATGTTATGCGCAAAATTGAGCGTGATGTCTATTTGCAGATACTGGACAACCTCTGGATGCAACACCTTGAAAACATGGATCATTTACGTGAGGGTATCCATTGGATTAGCGTCGGTCAGCGCGATCCGTTGGTAGAATATCGTCGTCAAGGACAGGTGTTATTCGAGCAGATGCAGGCTAGCTTGCGTCACGATGTCCTTCGGGCACTATTCCACGCCGAACCTGTTAGCAAAGAACAGCTTCAGCAACCGGTCGAGACAGAGCTAACCAAAGCTGCCCGTCAATCAGTTGATAACGCCAGCGCTATTTTGACTCCACAGGAACACAAAGAGTCCAATTACGTGTCAAAAAAATCAGCAGCTACCGAAGAGAAAAAAGAGCAAATCAAACGGAAAAAAGCCCGAAAAGCCGAACGTCAACGGAAAAAAGCCAAAAGGCGTAAATAAAAGGTTTCTATGCAACACAGTGTCAGTGAACTAGTTCTTCCTAACGGAGCACGGGGCCTTTTGATTCATGTGCCAACGGCAACGGTCATGAGTTACGAGTTTAATTTTCGGGCGGGTGAGTACTTAGTCGATCACGACAAATGGGAGACGCCACACCTCATGGAGCACGTTGTGCTTGGAGCAAACGAGTTTATCCCCAAAGCCCGGACCTTTCAGGCTGAGTTCGAGAAAAACGGCGCCTATAGCAACGCCAGTACCGGCAGTTACGAAATCAGCTATGAAGCGGAATGTGCTGACTTTGAGTGGGATAGAATTCTTGGCCTGCTCAAGGCAGCCATGACCAAGCCATTATTTTTGAAAGAAGAGTTTGAGGCTGAGTTTGGTAACGTTCGCGAAGAGCTTAACTCACGAAGCAACAGCCATTTTCGCCATTTGAGTCTGGCTATGCGTCAAGCCTTTGGCTTTCACTCACTGACAGACAAAGAACGGCTTAAACTGATGGACAACGTTTCGGTTGAGGATCTTAAGGAGCACTACAAAAAAACGCACTTTACCAGTAACATGCGGTTTGTCATTGCCGGTAATCTGCCAATGAAACGCCGAAAGATTATTCGGGAACAGATTTCATCATTTGAGCTACCAGAAGGCGACGGGAGAATTGCCTTGCCAGACGAATCTCCAACTACGTTTGATAAGCCACTCTACATTCATAACGATACAGTTAGTAATTTGTATTTTTATCTCGACACCTTTATGAACCGACGTATGCGAGATCCGGAAGAAGATGCACTTAACCTCGTAAACACGATGCTGACCTCGACACTGTACTCGCGCATACTTGGAACGGCCCGCGAAAAAGGCTTGGTGTACAGTATGAGCTCTGGTATCGGTCAGACGAAACTTGTTAGTAATTGGTGGTTTGGTGCACAGGTCATGCCACAAAACGCCGAGGCACTGTTTGACATCGTTAAAAAAGAGTTGGGCGCCGTATTTAAGGGCAATATAAGCGAGGATGATACGCATGCCGCCAAACAATACGCTTTAGGCCGGTTTCAGCGCAGTGGTCAGACAGTTGGTGGCGTCGCTGCCGGGTACGCCAGTCGATATTTCTTTGATGATGTGATCGATGATTATTACAAAATGCCAGAACGTATTCGGGCGGTATCCAGAAACAGGATAGTTAGTATCTCGAAGGAACTATTTGACGAAAATATCTGGGGTCTTGGCGTATTGGGTAATGCCGACGAGGCGTTTTCTAGGAAGCTCCAAGACCAGATAAAAGTTCTCTGGAAATAAGGGTAGCCTGCGACAATAGTCGGCCGGCTTGTATACTGGTCATTATATGGACAACCTACAACAGAATCTGACAGAACTCGAAACACTCGTTGATGAGGCGATGGATAAACTTTCTATCGCGGAAACCAAAGCCAAGATTGACGCGATAGAGGCCGACATGGCGTCGCCTGATTTTTGGAACGATTCCGGTACGGCGCAAGATATCGCCAAAAAAAAGGCAAAGCTTGAGCACAAGGCATTGCCATGGGTGCGTTTGCGAGTAGAACTTAATGACATCCGTGAGATGACAAATATGGATGATGCTGAGCTCGAGAAAGAGCTCAGCAAACAGCTTAAAAAGGCGTCAGGAACATTCGAGTCCTTAAAAGACCAGCTGAAGCTATCAGGTCCATATGATGACGCCGACGTCATTATGAGTATTCACGCTGGTGCAGGTGGTACAGATGCGCAGGACTGGGCTGAAATGTTGCTGAGGATGTATGTCCGCTGGGCAGAGAAGCACGACGTATCAGTAACCATGATAGATGAATCGAGTGGTGATGAGGCTGGTATCAAAAGCGTCACACTGGAACTTTCTGGCAATTTTTTGTACGGAAAACTAAAAGGCGAGCATGGTACCCATCGGCTGGTTCGCCTCAGCCCGTTTAACAGTGACAATTTGCGGCAGACAAGTTTTGCAAAGGCAGACATCATGCCGAAAATAGACGAACCAAAAGACATAGAAATCGATGAGAAGAACCTCCGTATTGATGTCTACCGGAGCGGTGGAAAAGGCGGCCAAAGCGTCAATACAACAGATTCGGCAGTACGGATTACGCACCTGCCAACCGGTATCGTCGTCGCCATCCAAAATGAGAGATCTCAACTGCAAAACCGCGAAACAGCCATGACAATTTTGCGTTCACGGCTGGTTCAACTTCGCATAGAGCAGCACGCCGAAAAACTTGAAGACATCAAGGGTCCAAACAAGTCAGCGGAGTGGGGCAATCAGATTAGGAGCTACGTTCTGCACCCATACAAACAAGTCAAGGATTTGCGCACCCGCCATGAATCAAGTGACCCGGACGTTGTCTTGTCAGGCGAGCTGGACGAATTTATTGACGCATATTTGGAATATTTAATAGGTAGAAGCGAAACGTAAAAAAAGGGGAATTCATGTCTGAAAAAAATATACCACAACAACAATCACCTGGCTCTCGGCCACCACGGTCACCATGGCGCTTAGTTATTGCAATTGGCTTAGTATTGTTTGGCTTATATTTGGTTGGTTCAGCCGTGCTGACAATCATGGGCCAATCGTAGTTAAGAAAGTTACACTAACATCGGCGTGATATACGTGTATAATAGAAAACGCTCATGATTTTATTGGACAGGGTAACAAAACAGTACGGTAAAGACGCCTCTGCCTTAGAGCGCATATCTCTTCACGTTGAACCGGAAGAGTTTGTTATTATCATTGGTAGCTCGGGGGCGGGAAAATCAACCTTATTAAAGCTCCTTACCCGCGAAGAAAAACAAACCAGTGGCAAGATTGTCATTGGCAACATCGATTACGATAAGTTGAGAGACAAAGACATCCCACTGCTTCGTCGCAGGATTGGGGTGGTATTTCAGGATTTTAAACTCTTACCGAATAAAAACGTATTTGAAAACGTAGCTTTTGCGCTGGAGATTGTCGGTCATTCCAATAAAGAAATCAAACACACCGTACCTCGGGTCTTGAAAGTCGTTGGCTTGGACGGAAAAGAAAAGCGCATGCCACCAGAGTTATCTGGTGGAGAATGTCAACGGGTGGCTATTGCGCGGGCTATTGTACGTCAGCCAAAAATACTTATTGCTGATGAGCCAACGGGCAACCTTGACCCTAAGCACGCCTGGGACATTATAAAAATTCTAGAGAAGATTAATCGCTACGGCACAACGGTGCTGCTAACGACCCACAACCAAGAAATCGTAAACAAGCTCAAGCGACGAGTGGTGACTATTTCTGACGGTAAAATTATTAGTGATAAGGCGCACGGGGAATACAGTTAATGCAAAAAGACAGAAGCATCAAACGTCAACTCATTACCTTTAACCGTTTGTTTATTACTGGTGTAACAAATCTTTTTCGTAATGCGTGGCTGAGCGTTGCTGCTATGGCGGTGATGTTTGTAGCTCTTGGAATACTGCTTTTTTCGGTTGTACTGAATATTACGACTGGTAACGCGATTACAGAGTTATCGCGTAGTCTGAAGGTTTCGATATACCTAGAAGACACTGTGGCAGACGCAGACAGGTTCGTTTTGCAAGAGGCGCTGGCAGCTAGCGAATATACAGCCGATATTGAGTATGTGTCAAAAGATGATGCTCAAGCCCGATTCACAGAAAGTTTTCAAAATGACCAGGAGCTCATCGAAGGGCTTCAGTTGGTTGGAGATGATTCACTGCCAGCATCCTACGAGGTAAGTGCGACTAGCCTAGACGATTTTAATGAGATTGAAGAGATAGCTCTTCGAAGCGATTTTGACGGCACAGTAGAGAGTATCACGCTTGGCCGTACCGATGCGCGTCGCACTATTGAACGAGCTGCATCGGCCCAGCAGTTCATCACCACGAGCAGTGTTTTCGCGGTGCTGGTATTTACGATTATCTCAGTTCTAATTATTTTCAACACTATCCGGATTGCAATATTTACTAGAAGCGAAGAGATAAAAAACATGAAGCTAATCGGCGCCACGCCATGGTATATTCGTGGGCCATTTTTGGTTGAGGCTTCGATATACGGTGTTATAGCCGGCGTTCTTGCGACTATTACGGTCTACGCGATAGTCGTGTCTGTTGGTTCTGGGCTAGCGTCGCAAGCAGAATTTCAAGAAACTTACGAACTATTGACGGCTCCGTTATCTGTCGTCATCGCTGGTGTTGTTACAGTTTTAGCTGGTATAGTGGTAGGTATATTCTCTAGTTCACTAGCTATCAGTAAGTATCTTCGCCTAAAACACTGGTAGTATTCACAATAGACTTCTCAGAAACCCCTTGTGCACAGGAGGTATAAAGGGTATACTATATCTTGTAACGAAAAAGACAAAAACAAAACATGTTACAAAAATTAACACACAAAAAGAACCAAATTTTTACACGCCGAATTTCGGTCGTGTTTGTATTGCTTGTATTTAGCATGGCGATTATTTCTGGGTTAGGCTTTGACGCCTCGGCTCAGACAGCTCGTGAGTTACAGAATCAGGCTACTGAACTCCAGAGTGCGATTACCGATGCAAACGAGCGAGCCTCCAAACTTGATGAAAAAGCCCGAGACCTCGAAGAGGCACTTGAGCAACTAGACAAGCAAATAGAAGAATCACAGAAGAAGATTGCCTCAACGGGCGAAAAGATTGCAGTGTTGCAGGGCGATCTTGACAAGGCTCAAGCAGAGCTAGACCGTCAGAAGGGTCTACTTCGGTCTAATATGCGGGCATTGTACAAGCGTCGTGATGTGTCTGACTTTGAGCTATTGGCATCAAGCGAAAGTTTTTCAGAATTTATTGATGAGCAAGAATATCTAGAGCGATTGAAGCTGTCCATACAAGAGTCGACCAACAGGGTGCTCGAGCTTCGTCTGAGTATTCAGGCCCAACAAGACGAGCAGAAAGAATTGCTCCGACAACAGCAAACCGTCAAGCGATCGCTTGATGAAGCTAGGCAGGAGCGCGAGCGATTACTCGACAACACCAGGAACGAAGAGACTCGCCTTAGAGAATACAGCCAAAACCTCGGGGAGCGCCAGCGAGAAATTAACCGCGAACTCCTGCGCTTAAGCCGTGTCGTCAATGTCAGCGGAGCAGGCGGCTATCCGTGGGCGAATACCGCATGTCTTTACACAGATTCTATTCAGGGGCCGTGCCGACACCCGAGTGACTCTATCGGCGACTATGAGTGGTACGTAAGCGGTAACCCTAACGATCGTAAAGATCCGTGGGGATACTTCTATCGCAACTGTACCTCGTATGTTGCCTGGAAAAGTGCCACTATGGGGTTTGAACTAGACCTTGATGGACCAAACCGCCGAAGTCTTGGTGATGGAGGAGCATGGGCGGCGAACGCCTCAAAATATCGCGAACTCAGTACCGGTGATACTCCAAAGGTGGGGTCATTCGCGGTCTTCAACATTGGTGGTTTTGGGCACGTTGCGTATGTTGAAAAAGTGGTTGGAAATGAAATCTTGGTAAGCGAGTACAATTTTGTCGCGGATGGTGTATACTCTGAACGTTGGATATCTCGATACCAGCCAAACGAATACGTCTATACACCGTTTTCTCAATAAACAACGTTAAGTGGGACAGAAAGAGGGTTTTTCTGTTATATGTCTTCTATTGAACTGCACGCGCGAACGCGCTATACTAAAAAAGCACAGTTCAAAAACAAAAAATCAAACATGAAAAAATCATATCTACAAAAACTATCATTGTTTGTGGTCGTCGGCTTTATCGTTGGCGCTTTTGCCTCATTTGCCTCGATTACGCTACCCGTACTAGCTCAGAGTGTTGGAGATTTGCGACAACAATCAGAAGATCTAGCACGTGAGATTGAAGAAAATGAATCAGAAGCTGGAGTACTTGCTAATAAATCAGTAACGCTTCGTAGCGTCATTGCTACTTTTGATGGTCAGATAGTAGAAGCGAACAATCAAATACATGAAATTGATGCAGAAATTAGCCGACTTGAGCAAGAACTTATTGAAGCTCAAGAAGAGATAGAACGTCAGAAGGGAATCTTAAAGACAAGCATGAAGACGTTGTATGTGCGTGGCGGTGCTTCGACAATAGAGCTGCTAGCTGCCAGCGATAGCTTTTCTGAATTTATCGATGAGCAAGAGTATTTAGAGCGGCTAAAGACAGCCATGCAAGAGTCTACAAATCAGGTGATAGCACTCCAGGAACAGATTGAAGAGCAGAAGTCCGAACAAGAAAAATTATTAGCAGAACAGGAGACAACCCGAAATAAACTTGCTACGACTCGACAAGAGCGTTCTGAGTTACTGGAACAGACAGAGGGGCAAGAAGCTCTTTTCCGTGCAAAAGTTGAAGAACTACAAGAAAAGAAAATCGCCGCAGAAGCTGCACTCGCAAAAGCATTGAGCGCAGGTAGTTTTAGGGCTGCTCCAGTCGGCTCTGTTGCTGCAGGAGATGTGGTTGGCGGGGTCGGTAATACCGGGCTATCGACTGGTGATCATTTACACCTGGAGGTTCGAATAAATGGCGGCCGAACCAATCCAGCACCGTACATTAAATCACAGCCTGTTGACAGCCCGCCAGCTTGGATTTCTCAAGGATATTCGGGCCCTAATGGCTATAGCTATGGTCAGCATTCAGGTATAGACTATGCCGCTCCGAACGGAACAGCAGTTCGCGCTATTGACGGTGGATATATGTACCGAGGTTGTTCGGACGACATTCTCGGAACATCCGGTAATGACTATGGCTATGTTGCGATTGTTGAGCATGATAACGGTGCATTAAGTGTTTACGCCCATATGTCCGGAGGACCGTCTGCCTGCGACTACAATATTTCGCCTTGGTTCTTTTAGTGACTTACATACCTTGGAGTTGAGCTATTCAATCGCTTAACTAGGCATAATTCGTGCCTTTAAAGTCCGTTTTACTTGTATAATGGTCATTTGGAGGATATATGAAGAAGACTGAGACAACGGCGAGACAACCTGGAACTGACCGAACGCGTAATACGACAGGGCGCCATATCATCGTGGGGATACTTATTTTTGCATCGGGGCTATTGTTTGGTATTGGATTTGATGATTCGTCATTGTCGGATAGATTCAATCAGACCGCAAACACCAATCTACCAACCAGTCTTGATTACAGTTCAGTAGACGAAGTATATAACTCACTCAGGGATAAATACGACGGCGATTTAAACACCGACATGCTTCTTGATGGGCTGAAGCAAGGATTGGCTCGAGCAACGGGTGATCCGTATACTGAATATTTGAACGCAGAGGAATCGCAAGGCTTTGAAGACGACCTGAATGGTTCGTTCAGTGGTATCGGCGCAGAACTTGCTCGTGAAGACGACGCGATTGTGGTAGTTGCTCCGATTAGCGGCTTCCCGGCAGAAGAGGCGGGTCTGCGACCGCGAGACATTATCTTGCAGATTGATGGCGAGTCAGCTCAGGGTTTATCAACCACAGAGGCGGTAAATAAAATCCGTGGTCCGGTCGGAACTGATGTGCAATTAACTCTATTCCGCGGTACCGAGCGAGTTGAGGTAACGATTACCCGCGCTACGATTACGATTGCCAGCGCAGAGTACGAAATTCTAGAAGGTAACATTGGTTATCTTAAGATATCACGCTTTGGCAACGATACGGTCGGCATTGCCAGCAAAGCTGCAAACGACTTTGCGTCTGCTGGCGTCTCTGGCGTGGTGCTTGATCTTCGTAGTAACCCCGGCGGTCTTCTGAACGGTTCAGTCGAGGTCTCTAGCTTGTGGCTTCCGCGAAGTACAACGGTGCTAGAAGAGCGTCGAGGTGACGAAGTTATCCGAACTTTTGAGGCAAACGGAAGTCCGATACTCGAAGGCACCGAAACTGTCGTACTGATAAATGAAGGAAGCGCTAGCGCTAGCGAAATAGTTGCTGGTGCCTTGCGTGACAACAATGCGGCAACGTTATTCGGCATGAACTCATTCGGCAAGGGAAGTGTACAGCAGTTGGACGACCTGCGCTCAGGCGGCACGCTGAAGGTAACAATCGCTCGATGGTTTACCCCAAACGGCGAAAACATAGATAAAGAAGGGATTGCGCCCGACACAGAAGTAGACATGACAGAAGAAGATTACACCAACGACCGAGACCCACAACTTGACGCCGCTGTAGAGTCACTCAAGCAGTAGATTCTAATCTTCTTTCCAAAGAAGCAATTATTTCTTCCATTTTGTTTCGGCAAAACGGATGCCAAAAGCCGACAGGCGACTCAAAAAACGTGATCGATCTGTTGTCATAATCAGGCTTGCTCCGGAACTCATGTAATAACTGCTACCAGCAGTTATTACATTTCAAACAATCCTCGCAACCAAGTGCGCCTGATTCTTAACACCATCTCGTCAGTTTTTGGAGAGCCTGAGTGACCACCATGGACAAAGCGGCTAGCCGTTTTGTTTTAAAGAAAGACACGAGAGTGTCCATGGTCTTACCCAGGCTCTAAAACCTCCTGGCTAGTTGTTGTGAGAACTAGGCGCCTTTGAGTGCGAGGACTGTTCGAAGATAAAAAGTTATCAGTGGTAGCTTTTTATCAAGTTCCACAGCAAGCCTGGTTATGGCAACGACTAGATTAAGAGGATTTAGCCGTTTGCTACTTTTTGGCTTGCGTTTTTGGTGGGGCAAAAACGCAAGAGTTACTTGGTTCTTGGAAAGAACAGTCGTGCCGTGCTAGAGTATAACTATTGCAAAAGAGAGGTGAAACGGTGGCAAAGCGACCGACGAAGTATGTATTTGTAACCGGAGGTGTGTTGTCTGGCTTAGGAAAGGGAATAACTGCCGCTTCCATAGGCAACCTCTTAAAGGCCCGCGGATTATCCGTTAACATCCAAAAGTGTGACCCGTATCTCAATTTTGATGCAGGCACACTTAACCCAGCAGAGCATGGCGAATGTTTCGTTACGGCGGATGGTGCTGAAACCGATCTTGACCTTGGCCATTATGAGCGATTCCTAGACCAAGAACTCACGCAAGCCAGCAGTTTAATGAGTGGGCGAGTACTACACAGTGTTATTCAGGGTGAACGTGACGGAAAATACCTTGGTAAGACCGTACAATTCATCCCTCACGTGACCGACGCCATCCAAAAAGAAATTATGCGAGCCGCGGAAGGCTTTGACGTACATATCGTAGAAATCGGCGGAACAGTTGGCGACTACGAAAGTTTGAGTTTCCTAGAGGCAATACGAGAATTGTCATTCAAGGTTGGGCACAATAACAGTATTTTTGTGCACGTTGTGTATGTGCCGTACTTAGGTGCCAGCCATGAGTTCAAGACCAAACCCGCCCAAAACGCCGTTCGTGAACTTCGTGGATTAGGTATCAGCCCAAACGTACTGGTGGCCCGAACCGAAGAGCCAGCCGATAAGCGCATTATTGCCAAACTAAGCCTGTTTTCTGGTGTAAGCGCCGATGCTATCGCACTGCTTCCAAACGCACAAAGTATTTACGACGTTCCGCTGACGCTGGAAGACATGCATATCTCAGAAGTTATTACCAAACAGCTCGATTTGCGGGTCAAGCGACCGTCACTTAAAAAATGGCGTTCAGTAGTAGAGCGAGCAACCAAGACGTTTGAAAGAACCGTGACGGTCGGCCTAGTTGCAAAATATCTAGACAATAAAGACACGTATATGTCGGTTGTAGAAGCTCTGCAATCAGCCGCAATGTGGCAGGACGTAAACATTAAGATTAAATGGGTTAACGCTGAGGAAATCGACGGAGCAGGCGGAAAGCCTGTCAGCAAGGCAATCGCTGGTTGTGACGGCATTGTTGTACCGGGCGGGTTCGGCACGCGGGCACTAGAGGGCAAAATCAAGACTGCCCAGTACGCACTTAAAAAAGACGTCCCGTACCTTGGTTTGTGTCTAGGCTTACAGATGGCGGTGGTGGCTGCTGCCCGAAACGCTGGATTGAAAGATGCGATGTCCGCGGAGCTTGACCCAAACAGCCAAGAGCAGGTTATTCATACGATGATTGATCAAAAGGGCAAAGAAAACACCGGTGGCACCATGCGCCTAGGCAATTATGACTGTCAGCTCGTCAAAGGAAGCCAGGCAGCGAAACTTTACGGCACGATGAACATATCCGAACGCCACCGCCATCGCTATGAATGCAACAACCAGTACCGTGATGCGTACGCTTCGTGGAGCATAGAAGCGGTTGGTATAAACCCGCAGAACAACTTGGTAGAAATTATCGAGGCACCCGGACATCCGTTTTTTGTCGCCAGCCAGTTTCACCCGGAATTTAAGTCTCGCCCGAACCGCCCGCACCCATTATTCAGTGGCTTTATAGCGTCTTTATTGCCAAAATAGTTGAAAGAGTCTATCATTAGCACTATGGAAGATCAAAAACAACAGAAGAAAATATTATTAGTTGAAGATGACGACGCCCTTGCGAGCGTCTACGAAACCCGCCTCGAAACAGAAGGGTTTAATTTTCGGCGTGTGCCAAACGGAGAAGACGCACTAGTAGCAGCAATAGAGTACAAACCTGACTTAATTCTGTTGGACGTTATGATGCCAAAGGTAAGCGGCTTTGACGTGCTAGATATTTTGCGCAATACACCTGAAACTGCCGGGGTTAAGATCATTATGTTAACAGCACTGAGCCAAGACGCAGACCGCGAACGGGCACAGAGCCTTGGTGTAGACGATTATCTCGTAAAGTCACAAGTCGTTATTGCTGATGTGGTCGATAAAATTCGTGGCCACCTCAACATGTAGCACGGCTGCATATGACGCAAACATTTGACGGGTCTTCGGGCCCGTTTTTTATGTAGAAACGGGTCACTGTACTAAGCCCCAATTGTCACGACACCTATACATGAGCTAGTCTCGGCTGCCAAATGGTGTTGTAGAACTCAACTGGTGGCAGGTTATTACAGCTAGAGTGACGTCTTGTATTGTTGTATTC
>Ga0136558_1000396_pt1 | contig 24694 bp, 44 predicted proteins | sample AntRauTorckE6833_FD_101391 | JGI IMG/M metagenome (GOLD analysis project Ga0136558, IMG submission 101391) | Saline lake microbial communities from Rauer Islands, Antarctica - Metagenome Torckler E6 #833 | ecosystem: Environmental > Aquatic > Non-marine Saline and Alkaline > Saline | place...
GACACGCGACGCTAAGGACGTCGTGGGCTTCGGCCCGTGCGAGTTCGACTCTCGCCTTGAGCACTGTACACACGCCGAAGTGATGGAACAGGTAGACATGCTGGGTTCAAACCCCGGTGCCTTATGGCTTGCGAGTTCGACTCTCGCCTTCGGTATTTACACTCCCAATATTTGCTCAAACATATAAAGAGATGCAACTCTCTTTTCGATACTTGACACACGGCCCCCAAAGAATTCTTGGAATCGTTCTTTTTGGTCGCGAGAGAGGTTACGACCTACAATGTAGTGGGCGAATACTTCTGCAAAATCCTCTTCCGCCATTGTCCCCCCATATTCGGTTACGGGGTCTACTTCTCCCGTGTGAAAGTACGCCGAAAAAGCCTGTCTATTATGAGGGGTCATGAATTTGAACCAATGGCGGTGTCCAAGTTCGTGGATCAAAAGATAGGTTAGTTTTCGCTGTGGTGCGGTGGTAGCGAGGTAGACCTTATCGTCATTAGGGCTGTAGAGTGCATTATGGGATAGCTCCGATACAATAATGGTACCATACCAAAGGTGGTCCATTCGTTTTTGTGATAAAAGACTCTGTGCCTTTGTTGTTGCCTCTAAGAATCCTTCTCGAAGAGCTGGAGAGTCCGGTAGCATTTGTGTTTGGTGCATGATCTGGTGTGGGTTCCTACTGGCCCCATCCTCGAATACCAGTTTCAGGCCAGACACGTCTATTGCATTAGGTAAGAAACTTCCCATATCGAGTTTCTCTACCTTTTTAATTTCCCTTTTGAGTAGGGGGAAGAGTTTTCGTGATAATATCTGATCTGCATCTGCGAGAAATTCTTTAATCATTGGAGCGTTGCGTTCCCAACTACGGCGATCAATCTTGTCCGAGAACAGAGCGGCGGTGTATACCTCTTCCTCAACTTCTTTGAGGAGCCGGGTGACTTTATCTCTCAATTTAGTAGGGGCTGTGCCCGAATAAGGTCCAAGGATATACCAAAATCCTTTATTTATTAGGAGATCTTCTCTTAGATTTTTAAAAAACAGAGAGATGTCTTTCGTAGCTTTATGGAGGCCCCTCTTTTCTTCTGCTTGGTCAACGCGGCGTAGTAGGGTTTTCCAAGATCGTTTGGTGGTAGATACCCATTGTTCTGTGACTTGTGACATAACATTCCTGTGGTTGCTATTCGGTTCTCTTATTACTCGGTGATATTAATGAATAACAGGGTAACTAAAGTTGTAAATCTAAAAAAGACAAAAGACTGTATTCGAATTGATAGAGCTACCATGTGGGGCAATCCATTTCTCGCCAGCGAGTACGAGAATGCTTCGTTGGAATATGCCAAATGGCTGGGGAAGGGAGGACGTAGGGAGGTCTGGATTCAAGGCACTAAACGGCTTTATGATGCTTCCGAGATCAAAGCAAAGGTCAAGTCCTTAGCGGGGCAGAAACTGGGGTGCTGGTGTGCCCCTGATCGGTGTCATGGGGAGATATTGGCCCGTTTAGCTGACAGTGAGGTATCTTTTGAAACGGAGTTGGATACTATTGTCGAAGAGCTAGAAGAGAACGGAAGGTTGCAAGACTATCAAGAACCTTTACCTTTTTGGATTGACACCACGTAACTTCTTGCGGTATTGTTGGTTTTCACTGCGTCGTGAAGAGGCTCTTAGATCCTCTGGTACCAGAGCGAAGTCGAAACGGCGAAATGGTTCCGAAGTGCCCTCCAAAAGTGAGGCTGAACCTGTAGGAGTGCTTCTCCCGTAAGAGGTGCTTGCTGTCCATAAAAAGCATTACGGGTGGGTGTGGCGAGCCCTAAATTCGCCACTATGCTCAGGTAGCCCAATTGGCACGAGGCGTTCGGTTGAGGGCCGGAAGGTTGCGGGTTCGAATCCCGCTCTGAGTACTGTTTTGAGTTAGGAGTACTAAAATGACGATACAATATGTAAGAGATAGGTACGAGGTTCCTGCGAAGCGTGGTAGGTATGTCGAGATGTACAACAACGATGGATCTGTCAGCATTAGTGGGACTATCAAATCTGCCAGCTATCAGTTGCGGGCTTGTGCCATCAACCCAACCAGCCACCGGTAAAAGTAGAGACGATGAATGTCCACCCTACGTGGAATCTAGTCTACTACGAAGAAAAGGGTGGCAAGGTTTTATTTGATGGAAGAACACGAACGAATTAGTTTGACGGCCTTGGATCGCTGGGGTATAAGTAGTGTAGAATCAATTAAACCCTTGTGAGGACATTGACATGGCTATTGTTTATACTACCGCTCCCAAAGACTACGACTACTCCCACACCAAAGAGTTGGAGACGTTTGAACTTAGCATCTACGGTTCTACTAAGACGTGGCGTAAAGTAGAGATAGACGCCAGCGAATACCACGTCCGGTATCAGTGTGGCCGATACCAAAGCGGGCTCAACGCCGTGCGAGATACGGATCCCCGCAATGACTAACCTCTTTATGGGGCTGCCTCAAAGGCTTCTAGCTCTTCCTGCAAGAAGTCCCGGAGAACGTTAAAAGGGGGGCTCATTCCTTTAATGGGGTATTCTGGTATGGCCACAGATACCATACCCACTAGCTGCCCCTGCTCATTCGTAATGGGAGAGCCGCTAGACCCACTAGTCACTGTAATACCATAGGAGTCTGACTCCCCTATAAACGTCTCAGTGACACCCATGTAAATTCCAGAGGATAGGGGAGCATATCCGGTATGGGGTGTGGCTGATCCCAATGGATTAGAGGCGTTGTAGTACGTCTCATAGAGCTGAGGGCCTTCTTCTGCCAGTCTGAGGGCCGGGATATCCAATCTAGCTGGAAGGGTTAAAAGGCAAAGGTCTGTGTCCTCATCGTAAATATAAATATCAGCGATGTGGTAGTTAATCACAAAAGAAAGCCCTACCTTTTCTTTGGCACAGATATGCGCGGCGGTGAGGACGAGGGTTTTGTTTTCTGTGTGCCCAACAACAGCTCCAGAACCGTGGGCAACGTGGAAGACCCCGTTTAAATAGCCGTCAACAACCACAAAAGAATCTGCTACCAGTGCATAGGGGGAGTACTCTTCCACCTCGATTGGAGTCGTGGAACATCCTACCGTGCATCCACAAAACAGAAGAAGGGTGATACCTAATGCTAAACAAAACACGTTTTTCATTTGAATTCTCCGGTACGTTAAGATAAGTTACCCCCTAATAGAGCTGAACTATAAAAAGGTTAGAGGTTTATATTCGATATGGGATGTTGTATGGGACATGAAATAGCTAGTTTTTCGGTGGAGCCAACTCGCTTGGGTCTTCGTTTTATAGTGAATTTTTCCGATGGGGCGCGCGGTCAGTACGACGTAGCGCAAATTCCAGAGGGGGTACTCAAATCATGTATTGATTTCTCGTTAAATATGGGATATAAGGGCTCCAGCTTCCCCGAGGTGCTCTTTGCGCGTGTTGCGCGTGTTACCACAGGTTTGATGTCTTAACTCTTATTAGAAGATCTCACATTGGGTATACGAATTACGAGGCGACTAGGTTACGCTCTTACTGATTTTCAGTATGATATGGATATCTATGAGGCCACAGATCTTCGGATCAACATAGACCTAATCAACCAAGATGATAGTCTTTATGAGATGCAAACGGCATTTGCAGAGTGGGCGCTCAATGAGTCTGCCGAAGTAGAAGTGGTTCTACTAGAGACTCTAGGACTGTCACCGTGGGAAGCTCGTTTTGCGCTGGAGGTTTTCAGTGATCATGCGGAGGAACATGGTACGTATACCAGTTTCCATAAAGTAATGACGCATACCCCGGAGTTTGGGGAGTCGAATATCCTCCTGTTTCAGCCTTTGACCCACACAGAGTGGACGCGGCACGATGATACGGTAGATTTTTACACTTCCGTTCTGAGAGGGGATCAGGGTCTGGAGAATGAGGTATTGGACCTCTTGGAGCTTGAGAGGTGTGGTATCTATCCTTACGAAAAGTATATGGTAAGGTACCCTGACGTGGAGACTCCTGAGCAATTTCTAAAGGGCGTTCAATCAGAGGAGGGTTCCCTTGGTATTCGACAAGGGAAGCTCCCTATAATGGCGTACCAGATGCTAGTGGGTACCTATAGGGAGGGGTCCAAGCCAAGAGTAGGGGGTGAGGCGTTAAGGCATTTTCTAGAAGACTGGAACGTTACGATTCCCCTAGAAATATTGCTTTTTGCGCACTGGAGCAACATTTTTACCGATTTTAATACGGTGTATCGGCTAAGGCCGGTGCTATATACCTATTGGAGCTAGTATGCAATTAAAAGACGTACCCAGAGACCAGTGGGTTGATATTAAGGTCAAATCCCCCTATACAGGGGTCTGGGGGGTTATCACCTCTGTAGAACGGGAAGATGATAATGTATGGATTAAATGGAACAACGGAAAGAAATCATTAGCATGGGCATCTCAGGTGCTCGAATTTCAAATAGAAGTACAGGAGTAAGACATGGGTGTTTATATAGCGATAGGTTTGGTGGTAGCTCTCTTTGTAGCGGCTGCTGTTATGTGGTTTGTTCGGAACAATGAAACCTACGATGAGTTATTGCCGCCGGAGAAGCAAGGGCCAGAGCCCCCGAGGGAAGACATTATTGCGTATGCAAAAAAGAGAGGTTTCGAGGTGTGGGAGTCTGCTTCCGATGCTTTGTTTTCGGACGAGACTCCGAATACGCATCTGGCGGCGGATGCTTTTTCATTTGTGGAGTGTCAGGACCTTCGTGCGGATAAGATAATGGTATCCCCTACCACCCTCAAAATGATCGAAGCGTGGGATGATGAAGTTATTGCCCGTGATCCCTTAAAACTTTGGGGTGCTGAGATACACTCCGATGATGATCTAGCCGACGATATTATGGTCATACTACCTGAGATCCCAGATGAGGTTGCAAAAGAGGCCGATCCTATTAAATAGGATACGCTATCTGGGGTCTGAAAGGTGCCCCGTCCTCCGGAATAGACGAGTTTCCTGAGACTAAAGACTGGAACCCGAGCAATTAGCCTGTTTCCTATAGATGGATAGTGTTTATGGATAGTGAATCCCTGAAAACCTGCTTTGATGCGTTAGCGGCCACGTGGAGAGAGGATACACGTTTTGACTCGTCTGCATCGACAAGAGCTGTACACTGGTCCTACCAGCAAATCATTGGTATGGGTAAGGAGGCTCTTCCCTTTATTTTTAAAGAATTGCGAAAGAGCCCCGATAATCCCCCTTATTGGTTCTGGGCTCTAGCTGCTATCACTAGAGCGAATCCAGTACCCTATGAAGATCGAGGTAAGTTTGTTAAAATGACGAAGCACTGGCTACGCTGGGCTTCCGAAAACGGATATGAGGAGTGTGTATAATGGATTTAGATGAGATGAAAACACTGGCAAAAAGTCTAGGTAATCTTGTAGGACAGACCGTGCTGGCAGATAAAATGCTTAAATCGGTCAAGACCAGTCCTCTGTCATTTTGTGAGGATCTCGTAGATGCCACATCTGCGGCCTATGGTCTGAACTCCGAAGAAGAGTTACGGCTCATACAACTGATTGAAAAGGAATCGGTTGACTATGTGGACAGGGTTAAAACCAGTATGAATAAGCATATCTTACAGGGAGATATCTAATGCCCCCTAAGCTGAGCAAGATAAACGTAGTAGATGTGGAGTCCACCTGTTGGGTAGACACCACGCCCCCAGAGGGGCAAGTATCTGAGATTATCGAGATCGGTATCTGTGTACTGGATACGTCCACCGGTACGATTGAAGATAAGCGTAGTATCTTCGTCAAGCCCATTCAGAGTGAAGTCACGGACTTTTGTACCAAGCTGACTACCATCACACCTGAGATGCTGGAGGATGGTCTTACGCTGGAAGAGGGTTGTTCTATTCTTCGAGATGAATATAATAGTCGCCAGCGCTTGTGGGTTTCGTGGGGAGATTATGATCGAACCCAATTCAAGAAAGATTGTGCCAGAAAAGATATCGAATATCCTTTTGGAAAATCCCACCTGAATGCTCGAATACTGTTTGGCCTCCAATTCGGCTACACAAAAGCGCCGGGCATGGCAAAGGCATTGAAGAGGTTGGATTTTGACTTAGAGGGCACACATCATCGTGGCGACGACGACGCTTACAACATTGCTCGTATTCTGAGGAGGATGATTCAATGAAAGTAAAAGATCTGTTGGAAATTTTACAAGATCAAGACCCCGAAGCAGAGGTTATCATCCAGAAGGATGCGGAAGGTAATGGGTATTCCCCGCTGGCAGGAAGTGAGCCGTGTCGCTATTTGTCACATACGACCTATTCCGGGGAGATTTTACATTCCGAAGATACCGGTTGGTATAGCGAAAGCGACATAGAGGCTTCGGTAGGCGCTGTTGTGGTTTATCCTATAAACTGAGATGACTTTCTCTACGAGGTGCTTTATGGCTTGTGATTCCTGTACATCTGATCGTATTATCTCCCTTAATGCCAAATGCGCAGACAGGTGCTACGCCACGTACCAAGGGGTATCTAAAAGCGATTATGCACCGAAGATACCTAATGTGTCCGGTGGGGATTACGTTAATCTCTCCATTTGCCTCGAATGCGGTAAGACGCAGGGATCTTTTCCCGTGGAAGACCCAGAAGGCTTTGAGCGCCTAGCCTGCATCGAATGTGAGGAAGAGGCGAACATGAGAAATGACCCCTATGAGGGGCAGCCGTGTTCCTCGTGTCAGTCAGGTTATTACATGCCAATCTAATTAATTTTTTACATACCTCGGTCGTTAGGGTATAGGGTAGTGTAAGTGACAATGCCCCCTAACGATGAGGAGAAACCCATGCGAATCGAAGACCTACCAGAAGGATGTGCTCTTGTTGAGCGGGCTTGGAAAGAAATTAATTCTGGTGTAGATGGGAGAGCGCCTTCCCGGACTACTGGCCTCACCACAGACCCGAAAGAAGCAGAGAAGTGGAAAAAAAATCCCTATGTCCGGGTAGAGGCATGTTTCAAATTCACTCTTTCCAACGGTGACGCATACTACTCGCGCAGCACCAATCCCACGGAAAATGTTAATGTGGTGCGTCGTAAAGACGAAGCACTGGCAAAGTTGACGAAGATCGAAAAATACTGGGACTGTGAGCTGTTTTGACGACCCTATATGAGATGTAGGGTCGTCTTTTTTGAGGGTTACCTTCTGACAAGGATAGGAATATGACTAGCGAGAATGCAAAAATCCCAGCAAAATATGCTCGTGTAGAAAAAGTGTGGAAAAAAGAAACGCTGACGAATAACTACAAAACCTACTCATTTGAGGGTTATACCTCCAATGTGGAGGAAGCGCGTGAGTGGAACAAATCCGGTTTTAACAAAGTAACACCCGGCTACAAGTTCACCTTGTCCAACGGTGATATCTATCACTCCCGACAAGCCCGACCCGAGGGTCTTGATGTTCTTCAGTCTGAACCTTCGGAAGAAGAGCTACGAGAACGGGCTCTTGCAAAGCTGACTGAGAGTGAAAAAAAGCTTTTGGGGATTTAATTTTTTACAACCCTATGCCACTGGGGTATAGGGTCTTGAAGACATTAACTCACACTGCTCAGGAGATACGACATGCATTATCAACACGATAGCGACGATAGCCGGTCCCTTGGTGACTACGAAGTGGATGGGGTCCTGTATGATCTGTACCAGTGGGCAAGATGTTGTTGCCCGCTTTGGTGATCGGGGAGAGGAGTATCGTGCCCTGTCACTGGATATTGCTGCTCAGCTTCCCAAGGGGGATGCCCTGCGGGAAGCGGCGAAGCGGGTGGCTCGGTAGAGCCTTTACCCCGGAAGTTTTCTTTCATGCAGGATACCGACGAGGCCCTTTTATTAGGGCCTCGATTTTTTTGTTATGAGGTGGTTAAAATATCCAGCTCGTAATCCTTTTATAAAAAACTTCATTGAAATTTATCAGTGAGGTGATCCCATGCTTAAACGTTTTTTGGCGGCTTTTCGGGATTTGAGGAAAAGGATGCTGGCGATGCAAGAAGCTCAAGCTAAAGTGGCGGCAGCCGAGGTTCCCCGCCTCCGTGCCGCAGTGGCGTATAACACAAAAAATGTTCCGATTTTTGCTCCAGATGGCTTTCCATCTTTTGTTAAATCCTACATAAGGAGCCACGAGAGTAGCTCAGACTCCTTTGCCAAAGCGGTGGCTGTTGTACAAAAAGAGCTAGGGATCCAAGCAGACGGTTTCTGTGGCCCTTCTACCATCAATTCAATAGCATCTCGCGACCGACAAGAGAAGGGGCCTAGATCCGTGATCATAGGGCCTCGTGCTTATCCGATTGGCACAGAGGTTGTGACCTATTTGGATGCGAAAGAGTGGGCGGGCTTGCCTTCTAGGTCCCGGTCTGAGGATATTCGACAGGTAGTCTTACATTACGATGTGACTTTTGATTCCCATTCAACCTTAAATGTCTTACGTATGCGAAAACTGTCTTATCACTTCTTGATCGACGGGGATCGGGATGCCACGATATATCAGACACATAACCCCACAACAAATGTTTGTTTTCACGCGGGTCCCGCAAATAACCATTCGGTAGGGGTTTGTCTCAATAACCCGGCTGATCCTAAATACCAAGCAAGGGATACGCGACAGAGGGGACGACAACGGCCTGTACGTCACGATAACGTACACGGGGGTAGTGTAGAGCTGCTTGATTTTTTCGAAGAGCAACTCGAAGTAGTGAATCAACTGGTACCTATTCTTTGTAAAGCTCTTGGGGTTCCTAACCAGATCCCCAGAAGGGAGGATGGGCAGCCTAAAAAGGGCGTGTTAAAAGATCCTGCATCTTTTTCCGGAGTGCTAGGGCATTATCACCTTACTACGTCTAAAATAGACCCCGCTCCCCTTGACTGGGAAGACCTGACCCTGTAATCTATCTTCGCAAGAAATATTAGCGGAGAGTGATTATGCCAAAAACAGTTAGGCCCTACAACTTTAGTGGGTGGAATAAGACCCTTCTGAGCCTTTTTGGAAAGGGTCCAAAGTTAACGATCACCTGTGGAGCCTGCCGGGCCACATTCAAGCAACGAGTTCCTTATAGGGTGAAGCATCCGGGTATGACATGCCCCACATGCAACGTTGTGAATATTTTGCCTATTGAATGGAAAAACGCATGACTTATATTGAGGGGCCTAGAAAGAGGCCAAGAAATATAGTCTCTGTAGATGATCTTGATGGCGACCATCTGGATTGGATCTTTTCTTTTGCTTCACAGTTGAAGAGTGGTGCCTTCCCTAAGATAGTTCGACTCAATGCCAAACAATTGGCAATATCTCTGTTTTGGGAGCCATCTACTAGAACGATCACCTCATTTGAGGCGGCAGCGTGTAGAGTAGGTATCGACCACATAAAAGTGCAAGATATGAAAGCCACTTCCCTCCAAAAGGGAGAGTCGTTTGCGGACACGATACGAGCCTATTCCTCCTATGCCGATGCTCTGGTACTGCGGCACCCACAAAGTGGTATTGCCCAAGTGGCGGCAGATATCTCCTCTGTCCCTATAATAAATGCCGGAGATGGTTCAAATGAGCACCCGACACAGGCGTTGCTTGATCTGTACACTATGCAAGAGAGATTGCCCGATCGTTTCACGAAGGGTTCTGGGGCCGATTTAGGGCAAGCGGATATTACGATAACGTTCGTAGGGGATCTCAAATACGGTCGGACGGTACACTCGCTGGCAAAGTTACTTGCTCGGTTTGAAGGGGTCCATATCAACTATGTGGCTCTACCTGAGCTTCAAATCGAAGACGCTTTCGTGGAGGCTCTGGGAGTGCCTCAGACAAAATCTGTACCTCATATGGCGGGAGAAAATCTGGATCCTGTTGACTGGGATAACCTCAGTGAAGAGGAAAGTGGTGCGCTTTTTGCGGAGAGAATACGTAAATCTTTTGAAGAGGGGTGGACCCCGGCTCTGACTCCCGAGATACTGGCCCAAACCGATGTGCTGTATATGACTAGGGTGCAGAAGGAACGAGCGTCTAGTATTAGAGCGATGGGGTTCCCTATGCCCCCCAAGCCGGATGTTTTAACACCAGAGTTGGCAGGGCATTTACCTGACCATGCGGTTATAATGCATCCTTTCCCCCGTGTGGACGAGATAGATCCTGCAATAGATTCAGATAAACGGGTTGCTTATTTTGACCAGATGGAAAATGGGATGTGGGTAAGAGCTGCTCTTTTGACTATGATGCTCTCTTAGTAATACGAGCCCGGTGCCTATGAGACCCCGTAGTAAATAAGCTACGGGGTTTTCTTTTGACAGTAACTTTATCCCTGTGGTACGATACCTCTCGTTCTATATTTCCTTTGAGATAGGAGTTAGTATGGCTACATTGAGACAGAAAGAGTGTGGATGCTGTGGGCAGCCGGTTACCTGTGACCCTGATTGCGATGTGGTAACCAACGCCAATCAGAAATTGGAGAAGGCGCGGGAAGAACAGCAGCACCAGCTTGCCTCTATTTTGAGAGAGTCTCTTGAGGCTGTCAAAAATTTCCAGAAGATGGTGTATAGAGATCTTGTGGATCTGGTAGCTCCGAAGTGCTCTTCAATGTCGGTTCGAGAAGCTCGAATGGCGGGGACCGGGTTTTATTTAGAGGTTGAGGTGACTTATAAAGAGGACGCCGCACTCGGATGTTTGGACCGCGACGTTGAGACTTTATTTTCTCAATATGGGTTGCAGCGTAATCAGGTTTGGGAAAAGCGGAAGAGTACCTCGTGGGAATTCTGGATGCCCTTGCTCGACAAGGCACCTGTCGGGAACCAAAAAGGAATGTAAGTTATGATAGCCGCGTATCCCGGATCTTTCGACCCCTTTACGAAGGGGCATCTTGATATTTTGATGCGGGCTTCTAGCTTATTTGATATGGTCTACGTCATGGTGGCGGATAATCACGAGAAGGACCATTTCTTCACGGCAGAGCAGCGACAAGCTCTTACAGAGAAGTCACTTTCGGACGTGGTAGGGATTTCTAATGTTGAGGTGCTCACTATCAGTGGTACGACAGCGAACTTCCTGAACGAACACAAGGTTGATGTTGTGATCCGTGGCATTCGTAACGCTACGGATCTCAATTACGAAATCAAATTAGAGCAGTATCTCCGAGCCACTACAGTGACGGATACGGTGTATTTGACCCCTATGACGGAGAATCTCAACACGTCGTCTACGTTGGTACGTATGTTCCTTATGACGGGTCGGTTGATGGAAGCAGAGGAGTATCTCTCACAGAGTGCTTTCAACTATCTGATTCACATACTCCCCAACACACGGGGAGTAAAGTAGGGTTAAAGGCGAAATTTAGGATCGTGATGGCTTCTTATAGCATAGCAGTAGAACCCGATGGGAAGACCTATCGACTTGTAAAAGTTACATCGTCACGGCTGGTTGTAATATGGCCACGTCCCCGATTGGTAAAGGAAGCTCGTTGTACTTGTTTAGACGACATCCTGAACCTTGAAGATTACGACAACGTAATATACTCTCCCGATTATGATGAATTACCCGCTGGATGGCTCCCCCGATGATGACTTTTTCAACTAAATACCCTATTGTGCCTTTTGGTGATTATACCTTTTGCCGTAAAGGGTCTCAGTGGAGAGTGGACTTTAAGCATAGAGGAGCAAAGGTTAGTCTCAGTTCCCCCTCACTTCCGGCCCTTCGGGAAATGCTTCTCGAACTCAAAAAAGTAGACTCTTCCCTAGCTGACTGTGAAAAGGCCCTCTCAGAGTGGTCCTATTTACGGCTATTTGAGTGCTACACTACCAGCGGACTAGAGGGTCCTTTTCAAAGGGACCAAGACTCGTGGCTATTGCTCCACCAGCTTATTCGGTATGAGCCTCCCAGTAAATCGATGACGGGGGAGTACCCTTTGAAATATCCAGAATTGCTTCCCGCATCTCTTACGGAAAAGGGGAGAGCCCTGTGCTCTAAGCTGTTTAGTCGAGTGGAAATGTCCTACGAAGATAGAACAGCCTTTGACGACGCCATTCGAGGGCGTGTAGTTAGGGTTTTATACCGCTCCAAAGGTGATGAGAAGCCTGCACAGCCTTTTGTGGCCCTTTATAAGCACTGCAAGGTGGAAGGGTTCTATGAGACGCAGGAAGAGGCTGTGGGGGCTCTATCCAAATTAGAAAAGGATGCTGGGCCAGTTTCCGTGCAGAAGATAAAGCCGGGTTATATTATGCCACCCGGAGCGGGCCATCGTGTTAACTGGTATTGGAGGAAGTACTGTGCGGGCCAAGTTTGGGAAGAGGAGAGTCAGTCATGATATGTGATCGATGTGATGGAGACGGGAAGGTCGTGCTGTTCACCAGTGCAGAGAATCCCTGTAAAAAATGCGGAGGATCGGGCCAAGTTAATGCTGCTCAGAATCCTGTCCCGAAACCTACTACAGCACCAAGTCATGCGTCCTTGATGCAGGAATTTTTTAAGAACCAAATTGGACGAAAGCTGTTGACTTCAGAATTTGCAGGAACTCAACTAAGCAATCCACCTACCGTAAAGGATGCGGAGAGTTTGGTAGCTGACTTTGAGGCCACTTATATAAAAAGAGTGGGGCCAGTTGCCAGCTCCATTCCGATGTCCCTGTTAAAATCTAAGGGACCTCAGTTATTTTTTCGAAGAGATACGGCTTTCAAAGTATCTTTTACCCATATTGCGGCACAGGGATATCATTACAGTTCCTGTTGGAACAATAGCCAATCCGGGTGGGATCTCCCCACCAGTACGCTGGTTGTGTTAGTTTCCGATCCCGTTATTTACGCTCGTTATTACTGGTGGTGATTATGAAAGATTTTGATTTGAGTCTGAGTGGTCGTTAAGCAAGAGGAGACGCGGATGTTGGTTTACGAGAAGAAGTTCGGGTCGTTCTATTTACTGGGAGACAATGGAGATATCCTGTACATGGGAGAAGAGGTTGGAATCCTGTTCTCAGTACGGCTTACTTAAAGCAATCGAAGATGCAGAGATTCTCATCGTTGATGCATATCTCAAGAAACTTGACAAGAAAGCAGAAGAAGCTAGAGTTAGGGACATGCTTACTAAGTCGGATATATCGGAGGAAAGATGAACAAGCAAAAAACTTGCAATCGATCGGCATGTGGAGCACCTTCTCTACCGGAGATCCCTCATATGATTCATACACAGTCGGGTGAATGGTATTGCCCTTCTTGTGCGCGTAGAATCAATGAGCATAATCCAGGGTTGGTAGTCGCATCAAAAGACTCAGCCCCAACAGTACCAGAAAAGACGAGGAAGCGTGAGTATTAAATGGAAAGAATGGTTTTGCTGGCACGACTATAAGCATATTAGAACCAACGGCCACTCCCATGTATTTAAGTGTCATAAGTGTGAAAAGGTAGTACAGAAAGAAAGCGAAGAAGCTAAGTACTGCAATCATAAATGGGAAGTCGTAAAAGTCGTACTAGACGAGGACAACAGAAAGAAAGAGATCAAGAAGTGTTGCAATTGCGGAACACCCAAAAGATCTAAGACAGGAGGTTAAATGAGTATTGAATCATCTCTTATCCATCTAGCTATCCAGTGGCAGGGTGCGCTAATACTAGCGTCACCCTTCTTATTGGGTGTTATGTTTTGGGTATGGAAAGAAAGCGATAAGATTCGGAATAGGTGGATACGACACCAGAAAGAAGTGAGGTATCTTGAGGATCTCATCATCGAAGCTAATGACGCTCTAATTGGAGACAGCGTGGCATTAGGTAATGAGGAGATGAGAGAGCTTGGTAACAAGATGGTGCTTCACAGAGAGGAGCATGGAGACTTAGACCACTTCTCTAGTGAGCACTTTACTCAATCTGAAATCTTCCGTGCGAAGAAGTTATTACTCAATAAAGAAACTCGTCAAAGACTTCGACACATCATCAGAAGAAGAGAGCATTATTGGCAAGGAGAATAAATGAATAAGAGCAGAATCAATGCGGGTACCACTGCCGTGATGAAATATTGTCAGGATGCTCAGGTGTCTTACTGCCAAAGTGATGAGATCTCTGTCCTGCTTCGAAATGACATGACACACCAGACCGATCCTTTTTTGGCCAACAGGACTCAGAAAATAGCATCATTATGTGCTTCAAAAGTGTCAGTTGCTTTCAACAAAGAAATGGCCCTGCACGGGGTAGAAACGGAGGCGGTATTTGATTGTCGGGTTTTTGTGCTACCACCCTCTGAGGTTAACAACTATTTTCTGTGGAGACAGCGAGACGCTTTTCGTAATTGCATTACGTCCGTGGCGTACTGGGGCCTTCGGAAGTTATACGGACGAAAGACGGCTCACAAAAAAATGCAGGGTCTAAGTACGAGTGAGCGACAGGAACTGATATTTCAGGAGTTGGGCACCAATCCCAATGATATCGAAACTGAATTTAAGCGTGGTCGGTGTATGTATCGAGACACCTATCAAACTTACTTACGAGATGTTCTTCCCTCAGAGAAAGCTGCTCAAATGCTCGAAGATGGGGTAATTGAGGACCTAGATAAAATCGTTACTAGATCACGATGGGTGGTGGACCGGGAAATTCCTCAGTTCGATTCTGATCCAGAGTACATTTCTAAATATCTTGGGTAATATATGCTCCTGTGTTCTCAGTGCGGAGGGACAGGTAGGGTGGTGGAGTTTATATCCTATCTGGGCTGGCGTACTAGAGGGCGGTGTAAAGCCTGTGTAGGGACCGGTCTAGTAGATCCCCCTGTGCAGGGCTATCAAATTGCTCTAGCTAACTATATTTCAGTGCCGAAGTCTTTTGTCCCTAGAGAAGTGCTTCATTATATGGGCCATTATCCTGAGATCAGCTCGAATCTTTTTGTGGAGGCATTCAGGGAGATAGAGTACCGTAACTTAGAGGTAGGTAACATTGTCATGCACCCTCAAGACTTTCTTAAAATGGAAGCTAGATTGAGGGGAAATACTCCCCTTCACAGGGGGGTAGATCTGGATGTACGTCTTTTCGGATTTGAGATTCAGGTAGAGGTTGATATGCCAGAATCTACGATTGCGGTATTGGTAGATCAAAAATTCAGACACAATCCAGATATTCTCCCCCTGTCCCTACAGGCTGTAGTTTTCCAAATTTAGACTTGACCGGGAATAATACTATATACTAGGGTCGTTACGTATATGCCCGGTTAGCTGAGTCTGGATTAGCATCGGTCTACGAAGCCGAAGACGGGGGTTCAAATCCCTCACCGGGTACTAGAAAACCTTATGATTGACGTAGTAGCCGTTGTGTAGTATCCTTTCCGGTATTACAGCACCAAGGGCTACGGTATGAAACGTATAAAACGTATAAAACGTATAAAAACGGAAGGGGTGCTCACTTATCCGGGAAGCTGGATTACTCTCCAGTGTGATCTTGAAACCACGATGTATTACCAGTGGTGGTTGGCGCATCATGGTATCAAGGTCAATTTACCTATCTGGAAATCCCACATATCTGTTGTGAGGGGAGAGGACCTACCTAATCCAGCACCTTGGGGTCGGTACGAAGGAAATAAGGTTGACTTTTCGTACCAGATATCCGATATTTGGTGGAATGGATCTTATTGGTGGATTAATATCCGTAGTTCCCGACTAGAAGAGATCCGCAGTGAGCTGGGACTAGATCCCCAGCCTAAGTACAAATTTCACTGGACAATTGGGAAAGAGTATGAGCGTCGATTGGGGTGCCGATTTGGTTCCCAATGCTACCGAGAATGATGTGATGATACGTATACTTTGTAAATTCGGGTTTCACTCTTGGAAATTCCAGTCGGAAGAGTGGAACTTGCCCCGAGAAAAGGGACATCTTCGTAGGTATATTTGCCAGCGCTGTTATTCGGCTAAAAAGACCATCCAGATCACAAACGCTAAAAATCAAAAGGGTCACTGTGTGGCCATTACGGTAGAGGAATGGAAGTATGAAAGAGGAAGATAGAGATAAGCTAGAAGATTGGCTCTCCGATCAACAGTTTGACAACCAGTATGGGGATGATGTGAACTCCCCACGTGATTGGTTACGAGAAGCGGTGAAAACCTCATTGCACGATTGCAAAAGACCTATGGGTTACAGTAACTGGGCGTATGAGCTGGCGATCACAATGGTGCCTACTTACCCTGATATTGTGCTGGATTACAAAGAGTATGGAGAGGGGGACGTAGAGTTTACGTTTGATTGGAAACGTTTTAATTCGATCCTTGATGGCGCTCTCGACACTCTCATAAATCAATCCATAGAAGATACGTAATACCCCTTTACAAGGGCTCAGACCTCTGCTAAAGTCTTTCTAAATGGAAATGATGCAACCTACCTTGTAATGGGTGGGGAGGTAAGAGGGGGATGTCTAGTGGTGTTCCCACAGGAGATAATGATGTCTGTAGATGTACTTGGGTTAAATCCCGGTATTAAACGGGTGGTATGTTGGTTTAATAGTATGGGTCTTTCCACTATCGACAGTGGGGATGGAGAGACCCATGATTTCGAGTGTGATCGTGATTATGCCTATGTCGTAATCAAAGTACATCCCTCGGATCTAGTAGAGACCTCAGACTGGCTTAGGCGGACGCTTGAAGAGTCTGGTATCTCGGTGTATGCTCAGGGGGAAGATGGTGAGGTCTGTATACAGGGCAATTACGACCCTGTTAACAGACTGGCTTTTATTGACGTGATGCATTTTACGGACGATATGCTTCCCGAGGGTATAGAGGTATGAGCGAGGTTTGGAAATTTGAAGTGCAGCGTAACCCAGAAGGTGCTCGTTTTGAGTGGTGTGTAGACATCTACCGTGGTGATTATCACTATCGAGAGATAGAGCACCACACACGTGCTGATGCAGTAGAAAGAGCCTCCAAAGTGATGGGTGATTTTTATCGCCACTACGAGAAAGATGTCATTATCACAGAAGACTATCCGATTCCATACCTACCAAGTCGCCCCACTTTCGATCAGTTTCGAGGTCTTATTCTGGGCATGGCGGTTGGTGATGCAGTGGGAGCCCCTGTAGAAAAAGCGCCGCTGGCAGAGTCAAGACGCTACCTTGAAGATCGCGTAATCCCTAAGAATTTCGAGGGTGATATTCGTAGTACCTTCGAGGATCTACCCTTTGGTCATTATACTGACGACACGCAAATGGCCCGAGAGCTTATGCTGTCCATCGTGGATAGTGGAGGTCATTTTGATCCTGAGAATTATGCAGCTCGTATAGCCCGGCTTTTTCGAGAGGGCATTATTGTGGGTTCCGGTGGCACAACCAGAAGAGCAGTACAAAGGCTTATTGAGGGTGTACCGTGGTCTCAAGCGGGGGAAGGTAGCTCCGCTGGTAATGGGGCTGCAATGCGTGTGGCCCCTATTGGACTGATAAGAGACTTCGGGGAGATGGTAACAGCTACTTTTGAACAGGCCCGTATAACCCACACACACCCGGAGAGTGTTGCTGCTTCTGTTATGATCGCGCATATGGTACATAGAGCAGCCTATGTCCCGGACTACATGTCTCCTCTCAATATGGTGCTTGATACCGCAGACTATCTGGATCCTGCTATTGTGGGTATCCCCGAAGAATACGCAAAGGCTTGCGCTTATTTATCAAAACAAATGCGTGATCTGTGGAATTTGGTCCAAACGGATTGGGATAAGAACAAAATGATGGAATGGGTGGTAGCACACCAAGACGAAACAAATTGGGAGGGTATCAGCCCTTATGCTATTTCCTCTTCCCTCTGGGCAGTATACTCGTTTGTGACGAGCCCTGATAACTACTGGAAGACTATTGAAACAGCGCTGTGGCCCGGTGGTGATGTTGATACTACCGCAGCTATGGCTGGGGCCATGTCCGGGGTAAGAAACGGCGTAGAGGGCATACCAGACGTTGTACTATCTAAGCTTAACGATGGCGGTCAGTGGAAGGCCCCGCATCTTATGGGATTGGCTGACGATTTGTGTTTCCACATCACAGGTAGAGGTCCTTTGCGTGCCAAGACGGGGCTAGGAGTGGGCGCATTTAACCCTAGCGGCCTGACGCGGTTAGTCCTAAAAAAGCCCGGATAAAACCAATGAGCAGTGGTGATGAGATTATCAAGGCTATGCAAGAGGCTATTGAGTGGTCTAAGGGCAATACTACCTGTCGTGTCACACAATTTGAGTGCGGAGCCTGTGGTGCCGAGTTGAAGACCACAAGAGAAGTAAAACGAGACGAGTTACCTCTACTATGCCCGGAGTGCGAAGATGGCTGAAACCATAAATATCACCGATTTGCAGACGGGGGATCGTATTCTTCTTGAAGCGCTCCCCCTTATTGTTCTGGAGGTGAGAGCGGGCGGTATGGGGCACCTAGATATATGGGCTATTCCAGAACAAGACGAAGGTCCCGCTGGCGACATGATTAGTGGTTTCCACGACCCTCATGAAGAGTTTGTACTGCTAGAGAGGGCTGGATCCTTGGCTATTCATATGCCGGACTATTCCAAGTGGAAAGTACCGTTGGCCTACATAGTGCGCTATCAAAAGGTTCACCACCCTGATATCAGTCTCTCGACTCCCTATGATATACGTAAATACGCTATGGATCATATGGAATGGGAAGCGCTAGCTTGGACAGCGGTGCCAGTAGAGAAGCCCGACTATACCACCCTTTATCAAAAAGCGTGGCCTAATGACGCTCTAGCAAAGGTATGATTATGACAGAACAAGTAGCAAAACCTAGCAACTCACAGATCGCCGCTCTTGGTTCTATGTTAGGACACAAAGAGATGCTTTCCCCTAGTGGCTTGACCGACCTTCCTGCCGATTACCACTATGAGAAGCTGGATGAATTGTGCGGAGGAGATTATTACGCTTTTGGTGACGAAGAAGGGAGTCGTATGATGGGAGTTTTTCAAAAAGCTTTCAGAGGCGCACTGTCTTCTGATTGATAATGTTTTTATGTACCAGTCTAGTGTGACTCCTTAACCCTCTAGACAACAGGTATACCAATGAGCGATCTCAGAGACAAAATCATCAAGCTGGCCTATGACAAACCGGAGCTTCGAGCCGAGTTGCTCCCTTTAGTAACCAGTGCCAAAACCTTTAAGTGCCCGGAATGTGGTACTAAAGTTCTGGAACAAACCGGATATTGTGTCAAGTGCGGGAAAAAAGTTAAGCCAAAGAAGTAATTATTTGGAATAATCTCTTGACACCCATCGTTCTATCCTATAGAGTCCGTAATTGAAGTGGCAATAGTGCTGCGGATGTGGACAAACAAATAGAGAGAAGCAAATGCGCAACGTACAACAACAGCAATCTTATTATCAGGAGGCCCCCGCCTCTTAGTGCTGTTGTTGTGTTTGCGCTATGAGCCGGGTTCCTTAGATGGGATCCGGCTTTTTGCGTTTAGGGATGTAGCTCAATTGGCAGAGCAGCGGGTTTTGATCCCGAAGGTTGCAGGTTCGAGTCCTGCCGTCCCTGCTAGGTAATTCGTCAGACATGTCGAAATATCTTAGTCAGACTGTCTAATTCGACATACCTGACGACTTACAAGTGAATAAGATTGTATTGACCTTTAGCATAATTGGTAATGCGACAGCCTCTGACGCTGTTAGATCTAGGTTCGAATCCTAGAGGGTCAGTTGTAGTATGGAGCGGACGAGACTTGGTGTCCACGGAGCCTGTAAAGCTCTGCCGAAAGGATGGTGGGATCATTCCCCACCCGCTCCACTGGGTTACACGCAGGTTGGAATCCTGCCCATAGGAACATGCAATATGGGTATTGACGCCCTAGCGTCCTGTGGTGGAAATGAAAAATTTAGCAGTGTAACCCTCATGCGTCGGTTGAGCAATTGGCTGGCTCGTCTGACTGTAAATCAGATCCCGAAAGGGCGTGCAGATTCGAATTCTGCCCGGCGCACTTAACCTGAGCTTCAAGATGAGCTACAGGAGATCCGTAGAGCAACGCTACAGGCTTGTCGCACTTTTGAAGGGTTACCACAAGCGTCTAAAGGTAAAGCGGCAAAATAGGCCCCTTGACGTACTATCACCGTACTTGTACGATATACCTGCTGGAACTGCGGCCACAAATGGGTGTCAGAGTTCGGAGGGTTGGGTGAGTAACAAACTAGAGCTAATTGATGAACACTCAAAGCTCGTCAATAAGAAATTTGGGGGTGGATTAGACGTCCAAGAAGAGGACCGGCTGTTACAAATTCGAGAGGAGATTGACCGGATCGAGGAAGAGCAGTATGGTTCTAACCTCGCTAAGTTGGAGGCTTTCGTGGAGGACATGGAAGCCTTGGGGGATAAAGTAAAAGCTCTCCGGGTAGCTACAGATGAGCCGGTAACTTTAGATGATATACTCCATACTCTCGGGGGAGAGGGTATCGATGAGGACGCAACATTAGGTGATATATTCCGTACTTTCCGGGAAGAAGATAAGACGTCTCGAAATGAAAATGACGATTAAAGGGCACTACTGCTTTCGTGAGGTGTACAAATGCGTTTATTGGATAGAGTAATTTCTTTTTTCCGGCGTCGGTCAATGGTCCAGCCAGATAAGGATTCTTCTGTTTATTCCTACGTCAAACAGACGTGGGGACATTCTTTTTCGGTACTTGAAGCTCTAGATGATAGGTACATAGAGTATAAGGTGGTGGGTCATGGGTCTGGGTATCCTCCCCTCAATAAGAAACGAGGAAACAAAACATTGACTGCTACAGGAATTTTTAACCCTATTAAAAAAGGGGACCTGATACGGGTATCGAGGGAATCTGGTGCCGTTGTGGACTATGTTGTCACCTCAATTTCATATTTTGATGATCCCCGAGATATGTTTTCTTTGCGAATGCGCGCATGGGGCATTCCTGATAACCCCGATGATGCCTCAGAAGGTTTGCCAATTTATAAAACCGAATAGGGACACTATGAGGATAAAAGGTATCAAGAAGCCGGTCGTGACGAAAGAACTCGCTACGGAGCTTCGAGGGGAGCTGCAAGAGCTTCGCAAAACTACACAAGAGCTAGTACGTAAGTTTGAGGGTCTTCCGGACTCCTCCAAAAGGAAAAGAGCGCGTAAGTCTTGACTTTGATCTCGGGGCAAGGTAATCTCAGTAGGTTAACTAAACCTTAGAGAGAAGTCCTATGTCTGAGATGATAGATAAAAACCTCCCCCTACTTAACTGGATGCAGACGTATTCGGGTCATAAATTCCAACCTTTCGACCCTAAGCCAGATCAAATATGCATTGAAGATATCGCACACGCACTGGGTATGAATTGCCGGTATAACGGACATGTAAAGCGCTTTTACAGCGTAGCGGAGCACAGTGTGTACGTATCGAAAATAGTGCCCCCTGAGTGTGCCCTGTGGGGCCTTCTACATGATGGGGCCGAGGCTTATATTTCCGATCTACCAAAGCCTTTCAAGGATGGTATAGCAGAGTACTACAACCCGCACGAGCAAAGAATACTAGAGGTAATTGCGGAAAAATTTGGAATATCTATGCCCTATTCGCCCACAGTGAAGAAGGCAGACTGGGCAGCGCTGGTGGTTGAGAGATATCAGGCGGTTCCCCATCAAGAGCATGAGTGGCCAAGTATTATTCAGTACGGGGAGCTATTTGGATTTGATTCCCTACCCGATTTTGAAATTGAGTTTTGGGGTCCAGTAACGGCCAAGCATAAATTCTTAACACGTTTTAGGGAGTTGACCAAAGGTTCCGGGTTTCTCTAAATTACACCATTTGACTACGTGTTCAAGGCGGGTCATTTTCTCAATTGTTTCGTTGCCTGTTCGTACCCCATACGGATCATCTGGAGCACTTCGTCTGTTCCGTAGCGGAAGTCTAAGCTACTTCTAGGCGTTTCTAGTAGCACGGTCTGTCCCCATAACTCTTCATCGATGTGCTGCCTGTTGATCGACTCCATTAGTAATCGGAAACAGGTTTTGGCATACCCTTTGAGGGATGTGGGGGCTTGGTGATCTCGATTGCCACGGATATGGAAACCCACTACCTCTTCTCCAACTCCGAAAGCAGATAGAGGGTAGTTGGCCACGAGGCCGCCATCTACATAGCGATCCCCTCCTATTTTGTGTGGCTTAAAGACCCCCGGTATTGACAGGGAAGCCCGAACGGCATCGGAAATGTCGATGTCTGGTGTTTCTTTCGTTCCGAAAACAGTGTAGAGCGGGTCGTGGAAGTTCCCTTGCTCATCTATATTGACTGCGTATACTTTGAGCGGTATCTCTGTAAGATCGAAGATGCTTTTAAAATGAGCAGCCAACGTAGTACGGATACGATTACCTTTGATTAGCCCCCAGTGCGCTAGGGGACACCACGTCACATCTATCAGTTGGTTCTCAGAGGGTATCGTATCCAGCACCAGTTGCTCTAGTTCTGGGCCGGGTTGGATACCCGAGGCAACAGCAGCCGCAACGATAGCGCCTCCACTAACCCCCGCTATTTCTGTGATTTCATAGCCCTCGTCATGTAGCGCGTTAAGCGCCCCTACGTGCATGGGGTATAGAAGGCCAGACCCGGAGAGGACTACTTTGATCTCTTTATTACTCATCTACGTTGCCCCCATCTAACTTATCGGTATTCCAATTTTCTCTTCTTATAATGTTATCCTCACCACCTCTCCGAATAAAAACGAAGAGACTTTCCGAATCTATCCCAAAACCAAATCCATTTTCGGAATCGAAATACCCATATCTAGCAGCTTCGGTACCTTCAGGGATTCTGTTTAGTCTAATTCCTAAACCCGCCTCCGCCTCTGCTCCGGGATAATAGACCCCTCGCTGGTTAGTTTCCATTCGGGCATACCCATTTATTGTGGTGCCCGAAGAGACTTTGATCTCGCCGGTATTATTAGCAGTGATAGTTCCATTATTTTCCAGAATAGAAATATTTCTAACCTTAGAGGGTCCCTCTATGGGGGATACGGAAAATCCCCTAGTTTTACTGGCGACCTGAACCTCATCGAACTGGGTCCGTTTAAGATTAGAGATATTTGTTTTAACAAAGCCCTCAATGGAAGATTTGATCTTATTGAGTACGACAACTGATTTAGACATGGATCTCCTCGCAATGAGATGATAAAATATTACCCTCGTTATCATACACGAAAGTGCATAAGATCTGACGAATAGGGAGGTTCCCTAGAACGTCATAGTGGATTTTTGTTTCACTTTGTATATATCCCTCATCGTTATAAGTCATAAGGGACTCTTCAATTTTCTTCTCTTGGTTTTCTGTCTGCCATACAACAACCACATCTGGCAGCCCATTTGATCCATATGATATGGACTCGTAGTGATCATCGTCCCTGCTATCCGATGAGATGACGCCAGCAAGAATCGAACCTTGATCTATGAAACCCCGGATGGTCCCTCTTTCAAAAGAGTTCTGTACCCTAGAATCCAGTGGTAAGTCTAGGTGTTCTTCCTCACGCAGGTACACAGGAAGCTTGTCACGGGATCGCGTGTTAGTTTCCCCACCAAGGTCCGATAGGTATAACGAACCCTCTGTGGCACCCCTGTGGACGATCCTGAGTATTGAATTTTTCATTCTTCAGTCTCCATAGTAGAAGCGATCTCTTCACTGATTTCGGACAAGGGAGTCTGAGATTCCTCGATAGACCATACGAGAGACGCAAGCTCTTCCACACTGATCTCTTCAGTAGTATGGTCATCCCTTCCCCACATCGTTTTCTTCTTTTGCCACGGTGCGGGGATTAGGATTTGGCAAAGAGGGGTATCAGACATTATGCGGGCGTCACGTTGAGAATAGAGCCTTTTGAGTTTCCAAGATGTCGGACTCTGAGGTACTGTATGTCTTTATTTTGTACCATTTTGATCTCCACGGTGTGAAGGCTGCGGCTACTACTATTTTCCTAACACAAAAAGAATAGTGAAAACCCCTTGACAACCGGAAAGAGTATCTCTATAAAGGGGCATCTCGACGGAGGACTGAAGTCGAGGGACGTAAGAAAATGATTGACCGGGAATGACAAACCCGGTAATCTGTTTATATTGAGTGTTAGATAGTTCACAGAAGATAAGTCCCGGCAAAAGTCGGGCATATGGAGACATAGAAAATGTACATCACACGGCCAGAAAATTTTAATTGCCCCGAACCGAGGACTTCCGGCCCCGTGTGACGTAATTCTATGTACATAGATAGCTCGCATGTAAGCCGGAACCCTCTAAGAGGTTTCGGCTTTTTTGTTTTTTGTTCCGTTCGTCTAATGGTTAGGACGCTGGGCTTTCAACCCGGAAACGGGGGTTCGACTCCCCCACGGAACGTTGACTAGGCGTGGGATAGTGGTTGTCCACCTGCTTTGGGAGCAGGCCCGTAAGGGAAACGCAGGTTCGACTCCTGCCGCCTAGATTGCCCTATATAGGGGTTGACATGCTTTACGTCTTCACGTAAGGTTTATACGTATCATAAAGATGGGTAGCTCAGTAGGTAGAGCGCGGTTAGGTAAGGATATCCTGAAAAGCCGGACCCGGCGACGTTGGTTCGATCCCAACCCCATCTGTTGTAAAGTTTGGCTCCGTAGCTCAGTCTGGTCAGAGCGTTCGGCTGTTAACCGAATTGTCGTGGGTTCGAATCCCACCGGTGCCTTGCAGGTATGATGTCTGATCTATAGACATTTTTGGAGTATTAGTTCATTTGGTAGAACATCCGGC
>Ga0136558_1000398_pt1 | contig 24672 bp, 20 predicted proteins | sample AntRauTorckE6833_FD_101391 | JGI IMG/M metagenome (GOLD analysis project Ga0136558, IMG submission 101391) | Saline lake microbial communities from Rauer Islands, Antarctica - Metagenome Torckler E6 #833 | ecosystem: Environmental > Aquatic > Non-marine Saline and Alkaline > Saline | place...
GGGTAAAGTTGTTCAATACCTGGAAGAAGACTTTTAAAGCTTCCGTCGGGTAATCGTACTAAGATCTCAATTCCATTTATAGACTGAACACCCACTAAGAGTACCGCTTCTATTTGTATGGATTGATTTACAGCTACCGGATTAGGAAAAGGAGGGTTTATGGTGATGAGTCCCTGAAATCGGGGGGATATGCGCCAATCATCCGGATCGTTATCTATGACTTCTCCATTATTGGGATTTGTAACGGTGTAACCATCAGGCGATCTGTATGCTTCTCGCTCAAACTCGCGTTGGGCATCGTTGCGGGTACAGCTCACCGTTAGCAGTAGTGCGAAGGCGATCACTAAGAAAGAAGTAAATTTTGACATAAAAGGCACGAAGCTGGGATTCATTACGTTCGGATTTGCAGAAACAAACCGTATCTTTAAGAGCTTAAAAATACAAAAACTTTCACCATAATAATACGATGCTTCATATTGCAGGAATCAAAAATTGTAACAAGATCAGGGATACCAAAAAATGGATGGAGGAAAATGAAGTTGAATACGAATTCATTGATGTAAAAAAAGACCCCTTCACCCGTGAAGAACTGAAAGAGCTGGAATTCAAGGTTGGCCTGGATGTGCTGGTGAATAAAAGAGGGCGGAAGTGGAGAGATCTTGGTCTTGCTGACAAAGACCTTTCGGACGGCGAACTTTTTGAGCAACTGCTGGAACATCAAACAATGATCAAGCGGCCGGTACTTTTAAAAGATGAATCGGTGCTGGTTGGATATGACGAAGAATCCTTCGAAGCCTTCATAGCTGAAGACGAGGAAGAAGCTAAATAGCAATTCACTCCCAAAACTCATGAAAGATCTCATTCTCCTCACCATCTGCTTTTTGCTAACTATACCCGCATTAGCGCAGCATGACTTTCCCTCAAAAGATACCGAGCCTCCTGCAATGGAGGATCTTTTTTCGGTGAAGGAAACCTTCCGCTATGAGGTGAAATATGGTTTCCTGAAGCTGGGATGGGTGAATGTTGAACTGCTCAGTGATTCTTTGTATCAGGATCAGGAGCGTAAACACATCCTCACCGAGATCGAATCGAATGGATCTATTCCTTTTGTGGGAAAAGAGCTGGATCAGTATCACAGTTTGTTTTTTGTAAATGAGGATGGCCTTCCGGTGGAATCTAAATTCTGGAAAGACAATACGGATGAGGATGAATACAAAGAAATTGAATACTGGTTTGACCGCGATCTTGGGAAAGTGTATTACAAAGAAGAAGACAACACCCGGGATACCCTGGACCTGGAAGAGCCTGCTACTTCAGGGCACGTGATCTTTTACTTTTCCAGGTTATTTGCCGGAAGTGAAGAGGACTATAAATTGCCGGTTTATGTGACGAAGAAAAAGGGCTATATCTACGCTAAAAACTCCTTGGAAAAAGAAAAACGCAAATATGCTGCTTTTGACAAACCTATCATGGCGTACAAGATGGAGGGAACCACAGAAAATATTGAAGGTCCCTTTGGCTTTTCAGGAGATTTCAGGGCATGGTTTCTGGATGATGATCTGCGCGTTCCGCTGGAGGCCCGCGTTAAAGTGTTTTGGGGCAATGTAATTGTACGAATGATCGACTACACACGAGAAGAACTATGAAAAAAATACTGATCAAAAAATTACCGCATGCCAAAGACCTGCAACTCCCCAATTATGAGTCGGTGGCAGCAGCCGGTATGGATATCAGGGCTGCCGTTGAAACTCCTATCGTCATCAAACCGGGTGAGCGAACAATGATCCCGACCGGTTTGCAAATGGCTTTGCCGGTAGGGTACGAGGCTCAGGTCCGTCCACGCAGTGGATTGGCTATCAAGCACGGTATCACCATGCTGAACACGCCCGGCACTATTGATGCGGACTATCGCGGTGAGCTCAAGATGATCGCTATCAATCACGGACAGGAAGAATTTGTTGTAAATCACGGCGACCGCATGGCCCAGATGGTGATCGCCCCGGTCACCCAGTTCCCGGTTGTGGAAGTAGATGAACTCGATGAAACGGATCGCGGCGAAGGCGGGTTTGGAAGCACCGGCGTTAAGTGAATATTGAACACCGAACAAAGAACACCCAGCTTTTATGGTAGTCATCCTGAGGATACTTCCGAAGGATCTGCGCACAGGCACAAAGACTCATTAACTTGTGAAGATGCTTCGGAAGTATCCTCAGCATGACCCAAAATTAATTTCATGCCAAGCCTCAATAAAACGACCAAATTCCTGAGAGCTGATCGCTAACAGCCGCAAGCCATGCTAAAAAATCTTCGCCCGTATTTAAATCTCATCAAAGAAAACCATGACTTTCGCCGGCTTTGGCTGGCGCAGTCCGTCTCTAATTTCGGGGATTGGTTTGGGCTTCTTGCACTCTATGCCATCATAAGCCGCTATTCCGATTCAGAATTTTTACTTGGGCTTATCATCGTGGTTAAGATGTTGAGTCTCGCTTTTTTCTCTCCCTTTGCCGGGTACCTTGCTGATCGCTTCAACCGCCGCAAGCTTATGATCTGGTGTGATCTGCTTCGGGGAGTGGCGGTGCTTGGGATCATTTTAGTTCAATCTCAGGAGATGCTTTGGCTGGCCTATGTTCTTACAGCCGTTCAGATGATGCTTTCGGCTGTCTTTGAACCGGCCAAAACGTCTTCAATTCCCAACGTTACCTCCGAAGAAAATCTTACCAATGCCAATATCATCTCAACAGCTACCTGGAGTATCATCTTTACCACGGGAATGGCGATCGGGGGATTTGCAACGGAGTGGCTGGGAACGGATATGGTGCTTATCCTGGATGCGTTGACCTATGTGCTTTCGGCTTGGTTTGTGTATCGCGCTACCATCCCTCAAACAAGATTGTCGAAAGAGGAGATGTACAGAACCCGTAATCCGCTGAAGGGCATCAAAGAGGGATTGAGCTATTTGTTTGCAAACCGTCACATCCTCAGGCCTTCACTTGCAAAAGGGACGTCCACGGTATTTTTAGGGGGATTGGTTTATTTGCTGATCATAGTGAATGAAGAAGTGCTGATGATGGGAAGCATCGGGCTAGGGTTGTTGTATGCAGCCCGTGGATTTGGAACGGGGATCGGCCCGATCATCGGCCGGCGTCTTTTCAGTGATGAAAAAGACTGGGTCATGGTAATGGGACTGGCGATCACTTTCTGCGGATTGATGTATATGATCGTTGGTTTTGTAAATGAACTGGTATTGATGCTCATCTTTGTACTGCTGGCTCATGCTGCCTCCGGGGCAAACTGGGTAACAAGTACGGTACTCCTTCAAAAACGAACGCAAGACACTTTTCGGGGACGGATCTTCAGTACGGAATGGCTGTTATTCACCATAGGAAGTTCCATCTCAACCACCATAGCATCGCTGATCCTTGAATTTGATATCATGACTGTAAAACCGCTGATCCTGGTATATGGTGGCATTATGGCGCTTGGGGGAATTATATGGAGTTTCACCATCACCAAGAATGAAAAAGCCTGGCATGAAAGTCTTTAAAAAGTATCACCCATAAAGAACCGCCAAGGTTGCTACTTTTTTTCCTCGGTTCGCTTACCCCAGTTCTGCCCCCTTATGAACAGCCGAATATAATTTCATAAAAAAATTTGAATTGTTATACTGTATTACTATACTAATACAGTAATTCAAAATAATGGAAGAACTATGATCTCTATCAACAATCTCACATATGCTTATAAAAAAGGGGAACCGATATTGTCTGCGTTGAACCTTGAACTTCATCAAGGTAAGATATATGGACTGCTTGGATTGAACGGTGTGGGAAAGACCACACTGTTGAATAATATTACAGGAATGTTATTTCCTTCATCGGGAAGCTGTTTACTTGATGGAGAGATTACCATGGATCGAAGTCCTGCTGTGATGAGTGACATGTTTATTGTGCCCGAACAATTTGACTTTCCAAAAGTCACAGGGCAAAAATATATAAAGCTCAATGGATCTTTCTATCCGGATTTTGATCATCAACAAATGGAAGACATCATGTCTGAATTTGAGGTGGACAATACTAAACTGCTTCCGGAATTATCTTACGGGCAGCAAAAAAAGTTTTTGGTTGCCTTTGCAATAGCCACTCAAACCGGTTTGCTGATCTTTGATGAGCCCACGAACGGTCTGGATATCCCTTCCAAGAGTCAGTTTCGAAGGATTATTTCTTCACTCGATGCAGAATCAAGATGCATTCTCATTTCTACGCATCAGGTCAGAGATCTTGGGTCGATGATAGATCACATTATTGTGTTGAAAGACGGCGACGCAATTTTTAATCAATCGCTGGAAGATATAGCAGATCGATTATCCATTCAGAAATTAGATTCAGATTCGAAGGATTTTTATATCTATGGAGAAGAGATACTTGGGGGAACTAATGCTATTGTGCCATCAAAAGGAGATTCCATCGGGGAATTCGATCTCGAGCTGTTGTTCAACGGCATCATTCAAAAGACAGAAGAAATCAACCAACAATTTAAAGGGGTACTATCATGAAAAATACGGCGATTAACAGTTTGTCTTTTCAGCGCGTACTTCAGCTTTGCAAAAAGTATGTGGCTATAAAAAAGAGAATGATCCAAGTTGGCTTTGCTGTAATCACCAGTTTGATAGCATTGATGACTATATGGATGCTAAATTTTATGCCGGATGATCATAGATCTTTGACTTCAGTATTTTCATTTGCCTACATGCTTTTTCAATATGCGGGTTATGCTTTATCCAGCACCATGTTTAATGAACTCAATGAAAAAGGATCTGCTCCTCAGTATTTTATGCTGCCGGCTAAAACTTCAGAAAAACTGCTTTCTGCCTGGTTGATATCATATGTTGTTTATACGATAGTTGGCCTGTTTTTCCTATACATCTTTTCACTTATTATAGGAATGGAAACCGGTGCAATTCTAACCATGAATTATTTTAATGAATTTATGATCTATACCATCCTCCAATCCATCTTTATATTTGGAGCGGTCTATTTTAAGGCCAATAATTTCCTGAGTACCTTACTTTCGCTATTTGTGTTCATAATCATAATTACATTGTTCTATCTGGGATTGAAAACCTCTATACCTGGATTTGAATCATGGTTAAGCAACTCTTTGTCCGTACTTGATTCCACCATATTTATCGATGTCTCCACCGGACTTTTATTCACCATAATGATCTCTGCTATGTTCATATGGTTCACCTTTTTAAGACTCAAAACTAGGCAGATAGCATAATGGAGTTTTCAGGAAACAAACCTATTTACAAGCAGATTGAAACTCATTTCTACGACCAGATCTTAAGTGGAAAATGGAGTGAGGGGGAACGGGTTCCTTCTGTAAGAGAAGTAGCCGTGCTGATGGAAGTAAATCCAAACACAGCCATCAGAGCTTTTCAGAATCTTCAGGATTTGGGGGTACTTCATAACAAAAGAGGAGTGGGATATTTTGTACAAGAGAACGCTCTTAAAAAAGTACAAAACCTGAAAAGGGAAGAGTTCATAGATGAAAAATTACCCCTCTTTTTTAAATACATGGATCAGTTGGATATCTCATTCTCAGATCTTAAACAATTTTATGATTCCAGGAATAAAAAATAGATCTGCTTGGAAGTATTTGTTAGCCACCAAGAACCTCCAAGCGTCTGAAAGACTCTTGGAGCGTTCGGTGTTTGAATAAGCTGTTCTTGCCATAACCCGCAATGCTTGGAGGACCTGCGGACGCTCCAAGGTTGCTACTTTTATGGGCATAAAAAAAAACGCCGAAGCAGTTACCCACTTCGGCGTTGAAAGTTCATTACTGAATGCTCGATGTTCTACTCATCATCCGGAAGATCGAAATCCACATTGGTTCGGTAATCACCGATCAAGTGCTGAGCGAAGTAATACCATTTCTGTCGCTCAAAATACGGTTGGTAAGGGCCGAATCCGTGTCGTCGGCCGGGCAGGATCATCATATCGAAACGCTTGCCGGCTTTGATCAGTGCATCTGCCAGTCGGAGGGTATTTGCCGGATGCACGTTGTTGTCCATATTCCCATGAACAAGCAACAGGTGACCTTTTAGGTTTTCAGCCAGTGCGGCATTGGTTTTAACTTCAGATTCAAAGGTGATCACTTCTTTTTCTACCTCAACACTGTCCTCATCCATTTCCTTTACGATCTTTTTGATTTCAGTTACCCCGTGATGCGTTTCACCCCACCAGGTGTTGTAGATGTTGTTGTCGTGGTTACCGGCAGAAGAGACAGCGGCGGTGTAAAAGTCAGGATAGGTTAGTAAGGCGGCCGTACTCATAAATCCACCACCGGAGTGACCGAATATTCCCACTTTGTTTTGGTTGATAAACGAATGGCGGGTAGCAAGCTGCTCAATCCCATACTTATTATCAGCGAGGGGATAATCCCTAAGGTTATCATATCCATAAGTGTGATAGTAGCGGGACCTCATCGGGCTTCCGCCTCTGTTACCAAAGGCTACAACAATAACCCCAAGCTGAGAAAGGGCTTGATTTCGACCGGTCATTCCTGTGACAGAAAAACCAATAGGAAATGGCTCGGTTTGAGGGCCGGGATACACATAAGAAACGATCGGATAACTCTTCGTGGAATCGAAATCGAAAGGTTTCCACATCACTCCATAAATATCGGTAGCGCCATCGGCTGCTTTAACTTTAAATTCTTCCGGTGCTTCCCATCCGATTTCTTTGGCTGCCTTCATATCCACTTCCTGAAGGGTAAGAGTGACTCGGCCATTGGCATCCCTTAACACCGATCGGGTTGGTTCATTTACACGTGAATAGTTGTCCACAAAATAATTGCCTTCATCAGATTCTGAGACACTGTGGTCGGCATTTTCAGGGGTGAGGTGTTTGAAATCAGAACCGTCAAATTTAACACTGTATAAGTGCTCGTAATAAGGATGGTTACCGTCACGCCCATATCCTTCAAAGAAAATAGTTTGAGCAGTGGTATCAATTTTCACGACATCGCCAACTACAAAATTTCCGGTGGTGATGCGGTTCCTAAGGTTTCCTTCTGAGTCATATCGGTAAAGCTGTCCCCATCCGCTCCGTTCACTCCACCAGATGTATTCTTCTCCATCATTGATGATACTAAGGTTTTGAAAGCTCCAGTTGAAATAAGGCTCACTTGTTTCACTCATTAACACTTCAGTTTCACCGGTTTCGGTATCTGCGATCAGGATATCAACTTTATCAGAAGGGCGGTTCTCTCGATAGATATATAATTTATCTGAACTGTTAGCCCGGTAATCTCCGGTCTGGTGACCTCCGTAATTTGCCCTCAGATCCTGATCTTCCCATTTATCCGTATCCATACGCACCCGCTCCCGGCTTCCGATATCAAATACTTCAACGTGGTTAATGCCGATCTCATCTTCACCGGGCATGCCATATTTATAAGTTTCCAGCGAAGGGCGTTCACCTAAGGAATTAATAACCCAGAGTTCATCTACTTCACGATCATCACTGCGGGTAACCCACAATTTCGTTTCATCATCAAAAAACTGTGCTCTTGAACGAAGTCTTTCATCGCTTGTGGTATCACTTTGATCGGCCTGATAACTGAACCATTTTTCACCGTCTTCAGTAAGCTGGATCTCGGTGCTGTCGGCATCATCAGATCTCATAATATAAAGGTTGTGGTTCCTGGCAAAAGCGATATAGGTACTGTCGGATGAGTAAGTAGCCCAGTTTTCCCGCTCTTCTTTCTCCAGGGAATCACCTTTGATCAGATCATTACCATTTAAGTTGTAGGTGAACTCAATACTGTCTACATGAAAAGTGAACCGTTCTTTGTCGGTATCATATTCGAAGTCTTCGAGGTCAAGGTCTAAAGCATTGAAAGGGCGCTCAAAGATCTCGGTAAGCTGAGAAGCCATTTCCTCCTGATCAAAAAGTAATCGTTGATTTGGGCGTTCAGCATTTACGAAATACCAATTCTTGCCTTCATCGTTTTCGTAGGTGTACCAAAAGTTATTAGTGTCTTCGATCCATCGGGGATATAAAGATGTATTTCCGATCAATTTGTTCATTTTTTCCCCGGTAAATCGTTCAGCTGCTTCAAAATTAGCTTGTTGGGCCACGGTTTGAAGATTGCTGATAGATAATAAAAATACGGTTAGTAATACCGCTTTTAAAAAAGTGGAAGTGTTCATAGAGAGTACTTAGGTTTCAGATTAGGGTACAAATAAACGAGTTTATTTTGTAAAACGATGGAAAATAAACCCAGAAGGCTCAAATAGATTCAATTAAGAGCTTTCGAATTTCTTCCGCTCTATCTGGAAGTCTTCATCACTTACAAGCCCTTGTTGCCAAAGTCCTGTCAGGTAATCAAGCCGGTCCATTGAGCCCGGATCGTATTTCGATTCCCGTGGTTTGGCTTGTTTCCTGGCTTCCAGTCTTTTGAGTTCAGCCTCAACAGCCTTCTCAATAGACTTGGCGATCTGCTCCGGATGTTCCAAGCCAATGAGTTCGATCTCACGTCCCTGAGTTTTTAAGGTCACGGTACCCACTCCAAAACGAAGTGTATCGGATACGGCCTGGCGAATATCTGCCAGGTCAATATTTTGGGAGTATTTGCCTTCAACAACCGTGATCTTTCGGTCGGTGATCTGGTACGAAATATTGCGGTGTTTCTTGCGCGTTTTCCAAAACAGAAATATTCCTATAAGGGCAGGAATAAGAATAATGCTGAAAACATAACTCCAGAAAAAGGCTTTCCACGAAGGAGTTAGCGTAATGGATCTTTCAGTGTCAGTCATAACAAATTTTACAGATTTAAAACTCAGATTATCAGGCGTAAATTCGTATATTTTGAGTCGATAACGTAGCCATAGTTAATAAAATTCACACACTCTTGAAAGCCTGGAAATATGTAGTTGCCGTTTGGATGACCATTGTGATCTCTGCCGGCTTTTTGATATACATCCCGCACATCCCCATTCTTGAAGAAACCGCACGTAATATATTTTTCCATGTACCCATGTGGATGACCATGTTCGTGATGTTCCTTATTAGTTTTTGGTACAGCATTCAGTATTTGAATGACCCAAACCCAATTTATGATGTAAAGGCTTCTTCAGCAGCAGCAGTGGGAGTAGCCTTTGGCGTGTGCGGTTTACTGACCGGCTCTCTTTGGGCACGATTTACCTGGGGTTCCTGGTGGACATTCGCCGAACCAAAAATGAATTTGGCTGCACTGGCACTGATGATCTATGTGGCTTATTTCGTGCTCCGTTCTGCATTTGATGACCAGCAGAAACGCGCAAAGTTATCAGCTGTTTATAATATTTTTGCAGTTACCACGGTACCTTTTTTGTTATATGTGGTGCCGCGACAGTTAACAAGCCTTCACCCCGGAGCTGAAGGGAATCCTGCTTTTAGTGAGATCACAGCCGATGAATTGCGATTCATTCTTTATCCGGCTTTCATAGGATTTATAGCTTTAGGGTACTGGATCTACGAGGTTCATTATCGTTATAACAAGGTGAAATTGGACGTTGATAATTCGTAATTTAAACAGATAGTTTTGTGGTAGAAAAAAACTCAAAAAAATTTAACAGTTAATGCAAGAAGATTCACTTGCCGTCGTTGATACGCTGACCCAAGCTTATTCTGACCAATGGGCGGGAGCTAACGGAGCGGAAGAAACCGGCGCATTTATTCAATTAATGACATCAAACGACTTGATATTTGTAGTACTGGGAGTCAGCCTGATCATTTGGCTTGTACTCCTGTTTTTTCTTTTTCGCGTAGATAAGAAAGTCAGTAATCTCGAAGAACAAATTAAAACCAAGCAAGAAGAATGAAACCGAAACTAATAATTGGCATTGTAGCCATTGTGGGATTTACCTCTTTGCTGATGTATAACTTTGGAGAAAGCATCAGTACCTATACCACTTTTGAAGGTGCAGCCGACCGAAGTACAGCTCACATTCCCGGTACATGGGATGAAGAAAAAGGAGCAGGGTTTTCGATGGAAACCAAACGCTTCACCTTTTTTATGAAAGATGAAGACGGTGTCTCCAGAAAAGTGGTGTATCCAAAACCCAAGCCTAATAATTTTGAGGATGCTGATCAGCTTGTAGTGATCGGCGAAATGCGCGGAGATATATTTTATGCTAATGAAATGCTCATGAAATGTCCTTCTAAGTATAATGACGATCCCGGAAAGTTCGTCAATGCTTCGGAAAGCTAATTCAACATCCGACCTTTCATTAGTCTTTATTTAATTTTTTTGCTCTATAATATATGATAGGAATTCTTGGTAAAACCCTGATCTCTGCTTCCTTTGTTGCTTCTCTGTTCGCTATGATCTTCTATTTTGTGGCGGCCAACAGAGATGATTATAAGATCCTCAGAATCGGAAATTGGCTCTTTACGGCAAAAGCCGTTTTTCTGGTAGCTGCCTCCGGTATTTTGATGTATCTCATCTTTCAGCATCAGTTTCAGTATTACTACGTTTTCAATTATACGAGCCTGGATCTGACTCCCCGTTATCTGTTTTCAGCCTTTTATGGAGGGCAGGAGGGCAGCTTCATGTTATGGATATTGATCTCGGCATTTTTGGGTTTTGGATTGATGAAGTGGGCACGCCCGCCTTATAAAGCCCCGGTGCTTTTCTTTATGACGCTGACGCAGGTATTCCTGCTTTCCATGTTATTGGGTTGGGATATTTTTGGGTTGAAATTAGGAGCTTCTCCGTTCCGTACCATAGCGCAGGAAATGCCAAATGCACCATTCCTTCAAACCAATCCAGATTTTGTACCTACAGATGGCAGTGGCTTAAACGATCTGCTTAAAAGTCCCTGGATGATGATCCATCCTCCAATACTATTTGTTGGTTTTGCAATGATGACCATTCCATATTGCTTTGCGATGGCAGCCTTATGGAAACAGAAATACAATGAATGGGTAAGCCCGGCACTCCCATGGACGTTAACTGCTAATGTGGCGCTTTTAACAGCAATTTTTCTTGGAGGGTATTGGGCATATGTCACCCTTTCATTTGGCGGATATTGGGCGTGGGACCCCGTCGAGAATGCTTCACTGGTTCCATGGCTGATAGGTACGGCCGGTATTCACACTATGATCATTCAGCGTAAGAGTGCTGTGGCACAGAAGTCATCCATTCTGTTTGCGATACTTGCCTATGTCGCTGTTGTTTACGAGACATTTTTGACTCGTTCAGGAATCTTGGGAAGTTCTTCTGTTCATAGTTTTGTGGATCTTGGGTTATATAATCAGCTGCTGGCCTTTATGCTTGTGGTTACTTTAGTTGGCCTGGGGTTATTTTTCTGGAGATACAAAGAGTTGCCTTCCCCTGAAAAAGAATCAAAAGTTCTAAGTCGGGAATTTATGACGGTAACAGGGGCTATGCTTCTACTGATCCTTGGTTTAGTGATCATTCTTGGCACCAGTTCCCCAATACTCGGGCAATTATTCGTCGAAAATCCGACTCCGCCTGAAATTAGCTTCTACAATAACTGGAGCATGCCCATCGTGATGATCATGGCAATTTTCACGGTATTGGGACAGTTTTTATTCTGGAAAAAGTACGATGCCGAAAGCCTCGCATCAGCCCTCATTAATCCGCTGTTGGTTACAAGTGTGGTTACCATAGCTTCTATTATAATTGGGGATGTACGTAACTTGTATTACATGGCCTATTTGTTCTGTGGCTATTTTGCCATCTTTGGAAATGCGTGGGTTTTAGTCAGGCTGGCATTCCAAAAACCAAAGTTGACCGGAGGTTCCCTTACACACATCGGTTTCGGATTGTTATTGGTAGGTATTTTAGCTTCCTCAGCTTACAATGAACCATTGGTAGATCAAAAAACAGCCAACTATAATGCAGCAGTTGAACGGGGTGAAGTGACTGATGAACAGGGATTTACTGTTCGCCAAAAGGAAGAAATGCTGGTGCTTAACCTGAACGAACCCGTACTCATCGATGACCGGTATATGGTTACTTATGAAGGCTATGAACTAGATAACAGTGTTCGGCGAGGGCAACAAAATTATAAGATCAAATTCGAACCTGTGAATGGCGGGAAAGCATTCTACATGCAGCCTGAAGTGTATCCTATGCTCACTTCATCTAATCAGGAAAATATACAGTGGTCGGTTGACCCCGATGTACGCACCGGCCTTTTAAGTGATATCTATTTATATGTTGGAGGAAGTTCTTATGTACAAGAACAAAACGACCGCATTGCGGGTACAGGAAGCGGAATGATGCAAAATGCTGCCACTCAGGATCAGGATACTCTGAATAATGACCCTGCAGTTCAGGCTATTAACTTTACTCCCGGTCAAACGATAGATGTCGGTAAGTTTAAGATCAGATTCGTGAATTATTCCCGAGCCGACAGTACCGAGTTACCACCAAATACAACCATTGGCGTTCGTGCAGAAGTAGAGCTTATACATCCGGCAAGTAGCAGGATCTTTACAATTGACCCGCTTTTTGCCGTTTACAGTGAAGATGATCAGAGCTATATTTATTCCCCACCCTCATGGGTCTCTGAATTTGATCTCGAATTTCAATTCACACAGATCATCCCTCAGGATAACAGTATAGAGCTTACGGTAAGCGGATTGGAAGAAGAATATGAACCGGATTGGGTTCTTATTGTAGCAGATGAAAAACCATTTATATCGATAGTATGGGCTGGAACATTTATCCTGATGGCTGGATTTAGCGTCTCCATTTTCCGACATTGGGGACGAGAGCGGAAGAAGAATACTGAATCATAACTTTAAATAAATAATTTTGAACACTTTTAAACCCATACAAACGAAGTCTTCTGCATTTATTATCTGGGGATCAGTGTTCATTATTCTTTTTTCAGTTTTGTTGCTCGAAAATGCCGAAGCTCAAACCGACCAAGAGGAAGACTTACCTTCACCGAGAGGAGCATTCCTGAGATCATTGGTCATGCCGGGATGGGGGCACCATTATGCTGATAATGATAACTGGAACCGCGGAAAATATCATCTGGCCGGGGAAGTGGTTTTAGTGCTTTCTTACTTTGGTCTGGATGCCAGGGCAGATTATCTTGAAAATGATTTCAGAACTTTAGCTTTGAGCAGATCAGGAGCGGATCTTTCCAATAAGTCCCGAAATTTTCTGATCGCGATCGGGAACTATGACGATCTTTCTTCTTATAACGATGCTCAGCTTAGAAGCCGAAACTGGAATAACATCTTTCCGGAAACACCCGAAAATCAGTGGAACTGGGAAAACAGTGATTTTCGGAATCAGTACAGAGATACAAGAGAAAGGGTTGATAAGAGCAGAAGTCAGCTCCCCACCTTAATCGCTCTGATGGTGGTAAACCGCTTGGGAAGCGGGATAAGCGCATTTGTTCAAGCCAGAGACCGGTGGGAGAATGTGCCTGAAGCTCGTTTTTCTTATCTCAATGAATTTGGTGAACCCGGAATCACAGCCAGCCTGCGCTTCAATTTTTAGTATTGAGCCGTTCGTTTATTGCCATAACAGTATCAGTAGCTAAAAGTTATAAAAAGGCGCTCTGAAGGCTTGAAAAACGCTTCCAAAAGCCCTAACCTGATAAAAATTCAAATCTCAAATAACCTTAGAAAATGGACGTAAAAAAAGTAGCCGTAATTGGTGGCGGAACAATGGGTAACGGAATTGCTCATGTATTTGCTATGAATGGATTTTCCGTGAACCTGATCGAAACCAAACAAGAATTTGCTGATCGTGCAGTGTCAACCATCGAGAAAAACCTTGACCGTATGGTTAAGAAAGAAAAGATCGATGAGGCCAAAAAAGATTCCACACTGGGTGCCATTAACGTATTCTTGGATGTTTCAGATGGGGTGAAAGATGTTGACCTGGTAGTTGAGGCCGTTCCTGAAAACATGGACATCAAAACTTCGGTCTGGAAAAAGGTAGATGAGGCAGCCCCGGGTCATGCCATTTTTGGTTCTAATACTTCTTCGATATCCATAACAAAACTTGCAGCACTTACTTCACGACCGGAAAAATTTATTGGGATGCACTTTTTTAATCCCGTTCCTGTGATGAAATTGGTAGAGATCGTTCGTGGATTACAAACTGATGATGCTACCTCTAAGGTTGTAGAAGAAACTTCCAAAAAACTTGGCAAGGTTCCTGTCCCGGTAAATGATGCTCCCGGTTTCGTAAGCAACCGTGTTTTGATGCCGATGATCAATGAAGCTATTTTCTGTGTGGGAGAAGGCGTTGCCACTGCTGAAAACGTGGATGAAGTTATGAAGCTTGGAATGGCTCACCCTATGGGGCCATTAAGACTGGCTGACTTTATCGGGCTTGATGTATGCCTTGATATCCTGGGTGTTCTTTATGAAGGGTTTAAGGATCCCAAATACCGCCCTGCACCTTTACTGGTAAAAATGGTAGATGCCGGTAAGCTTGGAAATAAAACAGGGGAAGGATTCTATTCATACGACTAAATAGAAAAGGGATCGGTCAATTGGTTGATCCTATTCTTTCCTAAAATCAATATTAGTTATTCTCAGGCAGCCAATGATTCATCCAAAATTTCGTTGGATGCGTAAATAACTTTATTGGCTTTTAATAGCAGGTCATGAAGCTTTCGGCCGACCAGTCGCTGTACTTCATTTAAACTTTTTGGGGACACAAGATCATATTGGAAGTAAGAGATCAGGTTGATGGCTGAGAGGTATCTCCCGTTTTCATCACCGTCAATTTCAATATGCCAGCGGGTAATGATATCATCATCGGCAAGCAGGTCATTCACTTTTTTGTTGATCGATTCCATCCAACAGCTGGCTTTTTCAATCCGATAATTACCGGCTTCGTCCGGCAATTGCGGCTGGCAGGTGTCGATATCAAACAACCAGCTCATTTCCACGTCTATTGTGGGATTTAAACTGCTCTTGGTAAGTGTTTCGATTTTTAAGAAAGGATGGCTCTCCATACCTTCAAGTTCCTTGGCCATGGTAGTTTCTCTGAAACTGTCCCAGTCAAAATTAATAGAAAGAGACTTCATGTAGCTTGAAGCGTGGTCAATATCAATTATTAATTCCAACCCCGTGGCGTGAATCTTATTATCTTCCCATGTCTTGAACTTATTTGTCGATATACCCCTTTTTCCCAATTGTGATTCTACAGTATTGACGATAGAACTGAAGATTGGATAATGCATGAAATCTCTTAAACCCCCATCATTTTAGATGAATTATTACGAACTAATATATCTAAATAAGACCCTCAAAAACAAGTTGACCGGAGGAAAGATCCGGCAGTCTGTAAGTCCATATAAAAATTATATAGAATTTTTTGTGGAAGCAGTTGAAGAGTCATTTCGGCTTTGTTTTAGCTCTGCTCCGGGAAATATTGCCTTATTCGCCGATAGCGACCGGGGAGCAAAAAAAAGTAATACCATCGATTTTTTTGAGCGTATTTATGATGTTGAAATAACAGATGTTAGTATTCCTGAAACCGATCGCTGGTTTTATATCCATTTCGAAGACGGGAGTCGGCTTTCTTTTCGATTATTCAGCAATCGTGCAAATGTATTTTTATCTAAGGGTGGAGAGATCACAGAAGTATTCAAGGAATATGACGAGCCTGGAGAAGAACCGCCGGAGCCACAGGAGCTGGACCTGTTTGAAACCGAAGGAGACATCAGTAAAAAAAGCACAAAGAATAAAATGGTCGCATTAAATGCGATGATACCCCGGCAAAATTTGAAAGAGCTGATTCGGATCTATGATCTTGATTCAGCTGAAGAGGAGGAGCTCACAAAATTTGCACAGAACATTTGTGATGAAATGGAAAATCATGCTGTGTTTCGGTTGCTTGAAAATGGGGAAACAACTTTACTTTCAAAAAAGACGCTTCCTTTAAACACAGAAAAAGAATTTGAAGGGGTGAATGAATTGATCCTCTACAGATATAAAAATTATTCAAGGAGTCAGCGGCTCAAACAAAGAAAATCATCGTTATTGAAAAGCCTGAAGCGCAAGATCAAGCGTTCTAGATCTGGACTTCAAAATTTACACCAAGCCGATAAAGGACTTGAACGAGCTGAAAAATACGAGCAGTGGGGACATATACTAATGGCCAATGCCCACCTTGGGAATGTAAATGAGGAAGAGATCGAGGTGGATGATCTCTATAATGAAGGTGAAAAAGTAAAGATCCCTCTTAAGCAGGGGCTGGATATTGCGGGTAATGCCCAGCGTTATTATAAAAAATCAGCTTCATCTGAAAGATCGTATGAGGAAGCATTGAACCGGATTCCCGTAATGGAGAAAGAAAAGGAACGAGCGGAGAAGTTGCTCGATGAAGCCGAGAGTATCACCAATCTATGGGAGTTTCAGGACTGGGAAGATGAAAATGAGGATGCTTTGAAAGAATTTCGCAATCAGTCGAATTCAGATAAAGATGATGAGCAGCTGCCTTTCCATACCCTTGAAATTCAGGGGTACCCGGTATGGATCGGTAAGAACGCCAAGAGCAATGATGTGCTAGTTCAAAAAGCACATAAAGAAGATGTGTGGATGCATGCACGGAAAGTAGCCGGCTCTCATCTGGTGATCAGAATGGGCAACGACAAAGGTATGCCTCCCAAGAATGTACTGCTTGAGGCAGCTTCCTACGCAGCATATAATTCGAAGGCACGGGGTTCAAATCTTGCTCCGGTCATCATCACCAAAAAGAAATATGTACGTAAGCCAAAAGGCTCACCTCCCGGTGCCGTACTCGTGGATAAGGAAGAAGTTGAAATGGTGACGCCCAAAAAACCAAAGACGTAATGATCAGAAAAAAAATTGAGAACATGGAAGAAAGTGTTTTTATCTGTGGCTTTATGGCTTCAGGGAAAAGCACCCTTGGCAGGGCCTTAGCAAAGGAATTAGACCGTGAATTCATTGATCTTGATGAGGTTATTGAAGACCGTGAAGGACGGTCAATAAGGCAAATATTCCAGAAAAATGGCGAAGAATATTTCAGAGAAAAAGAATGGGAATACCTGTTAGACCTAACGCGAAATTTCAAAGGGGTAGTTGCTTTAGGGGGAGGAGCGCTGCAAAATCAGCGGGTCATCGATCATCTGAAAATACACGGATTACTGCTTTTCCTTGAGACTCCAGTCGAAGTAGTAGTCGCCCGTGTGTACAATAGCGAAGAAAGACCAATTTTATTTGATGATGCCGGAAAAATAAAATCCAAAGAAACTCTCTTTAAAGAGCTGAAAGCCTTATATTCGGAACGAGAAGAATTCTACAAACAGGCGCAGATTACTATTAGAACTCCGTTATTTACAACTGCTCAGGAAATGGCAGAGGCAGCCAAAGATAAAATTACCCGGCATGTCTGATTCAATATCCGTTCAAACATCTACAGAAAAAAAGTATAACCTTCATTTTGGTCACGACCTTTCGGATCAACTGGAGTCGTATATCCGTTCTTTGAGCTCTAAAAAAGCTTTTGTACTGGTGGATGCCTTTGTTTTGAAACATCACCGTTCGCATTTTGAATCTATATTAAGCAAGAAGTTTCCCGAGCTTCATATTTTTGAAGTTCCCCGCGGCGAGCAAGCCAAGAGTTTTCATATCTATCAAAAAGCACTCAGTTTTTTACTTGAGAAAGGAGTAGAACGCGGAACACCACTATTTGCAATTGGGGGAGGAGTGACCGGAGATCTGGCCGGATTTGTAGCTGCTACGGTACTTCGTGGAATTCCTTTGATCCATATTCCCACCACGCTCCTTGCGATGGTTGACAGTTCTATTGGAGGGAAAACAGGAATCAATCACGCTGTGGGGAAAAATTTGGTAGGGAGTTTCTATCAACCTAATGCGGTGTTTGCTGATGTTAAGTATCTTGAAACCTTAGCCGATAAGGAGTGGGTAAACGGCCTGAGTGAAGTATTGAAATATGGGATGATCCATAGCCCTGAAATTTTGCAACAAGTAAATATGTTGATAGAAAAGGGCCAATTCACGGAAGGAAAAGCGTGGTTGCCCCTCATAAAAAAGAGCGCACAGATAAAAACGGATGTTGTAGCTGAGGATGTTCTGGAGGCAGGTAAAAGAGCTTTCCTAAATTTTGGGCATACTTTTGCACACGTTATCGAAAGGGAGGGGGAGTATTCAACATACTCCCACGGCGAAGCTGTTTTCGCCGGAATGATCGCTGCTGTTTATGCATCCAACAAACTAGGAGCACATATTGAGCTATCCAATTTATTACAGTTTAAGTCGTTGTATAAATTCACATTGAATCAAATAAAATCTACTCCTGAAGAGTTGGTAGTACAGATGAAATCAGATAAAAAAGTTAAGGACGAACAAATTCGGTTAGTATTACTAAAAGAAGTCAGCTCCCCTTATGTGTATAAAGTTTCTGAAACTGAATTTGTGGAACAAACCTGGCATCATATTTTAAAGATCTTTCAATAGTGGCATATCTGCGCTGGATATATAAATCATGGAATGTATTGTGGACCTTTATCGGGGTTCTGATACTTACTGTGGCTATAGTTTTTGGGACCTTATTTGGAGCTATGCAGCTTCAGCCGGTAAAAGATCGCATTGCGATAGAACTTCAAAAGCAGTTCAGTGAGAAATATCAGGGTGTGCTAACTATTGGTTCTATAAAAGGATTCCTGCCTTTTAATATGGAATTGGAACAGGTTAAGATCTATGAGGATTCTTCCGCTTACACCCCAGTTTTAGAAGCCTCTGAAATCAGTGCAGCACTTGACGTTTGGTCGGTATTCCGAAATCGTATGCTCATCAAGTCATTACGAATGGAAGACCCTGTCACTTATTTTGATCCCAATTCAGAATTCTCGATCCATAAGGCATTTGAGACCAGAACATCTGTTGCCGGATCTGTAAGTGATTCGGTGAAAGAACAACCTGATTTTGGATTCCAGGTTATCATTCCTTCTGTGATCATTCAAAACGGTGATATTGTATTAAGGAATATATCTGACAAGGATAATAATTTCACTTCTTCCGATAGTCTGCATCTCAGGAACTTGCAGATGGATATGTTTTTTGAGTTTACCGAAGATCAGCGGTTCATAGATATAAATCATGTGCTTTTTAATGCTTCTGAGGCCGGTCTCGGTACCGTTGAGATGTATGGACAGATCTATAATGATGATCAGTTTTTCGAGCTGAATGCTTTTAATATCAGTACCGGAAATTCTACCGTTCGCTTTAGTACTGAAGCCGATAATATTAATATCCTTGAAGGAAATATTGGCGCACAACTTGCTAATTCAAACCTCAGCTTGATCATTGACAGATTTTGGCTGGAACCGGCATATCTTAAACGCTTGCTTCCCGGAATACCCGAAGTACCTGAGTATTTACAGGCCTCGTTGTCAGGGCAGGGAACTCTTGATTCGTTTAGCTTTGATGAAGGGGAGTTGATCTTTGGAGAAAGCCATACAAATTTCAGTGGAAAGCTTGAAAACCTTATTCAAGCCTCTTCCTTTTTGTATGAAGTTGATATCGAATCTTTGATCCTTAATGAGCTTGAATTGGGCGCTATGCAGTCGGTATTATCAGCAAATCATATAGAAGCGATTGCGGAAACCCGGTATTCCGGAATGATATCCGGTCGATTGGATTCCACACATTTAGTGCTCAATGCAGAAGGAGACCGGGGATCGATCAGCATGGACGGTAGTCTCGTATGGGGAGAAGATATTGCATCAACTTTTAATTTCAGTACAGATTCACTGGACCTTGGTTATTTGATCGATCCCAGAATTCAGCGTACAAATTTAAGTTTGAAAGGGGAATTCAAAAGTTCATCATTTGATCCACGAACCGCTAGAGGTGGGTTGGTAGTGGAGTCTGATCAGGGAATGATGGATAGCAGAGATTTTGATCAGATCTACTTGCTAGCAAACTGGGATAACGGGTACTTAGAACCAGAGCTGAGATTAGATCTAAGTGGTTCTTTGTTTACAGCTAATGGGTGGCTGGATATCAGGGAAGAAATGCCAAGGCTTTCACTCCAAGGATCAGCGGATGGTCTGCAGCTAAATGAGTTGATCCAGCGTTCTGGGTTAAACCCTATTCAGGCCGATATCGAGTATGATGTGAGCTTAATCGGAAGCAACTTAGACAACGTCTCAGGCCAATTAAGTTTTGATGTACTTCAAGCGGTCTCAGAGAAAGATACCTTAGGCCGTCACCAGCTTTATGTTGATTTTAACAGCAGTGAATCTCAAAACAGAGTACTGAGACTTACTTCCACAGCTTTTGATGCAACAGCAGAAGGTAATTTTGATCCTTCATCAATAGTCGCGCTTTGGCCACAATGGAGTGAATATTTTCAGAATCAGATCAACACCGAAATTCTTTTTAACACCGGATACTCCGTTACAGATACCACTCAGATCACACAAAATCAAAGTTTAGATGTTAGTGGAAGAATAAAAAATCCGGGAATATTGGATTTCTATTTCAGAAATATGCCACAAATGGCATCCACTGCCAGGTTCAGTTCTTCACTTAATGTCAATTCGCAACAGCTGCTTTTCAATACCTCCTTCAACGACCAGTTGACACAGTTCGGTGATTTCCTGGCAGACTCTTTGGTGGTGCAGGTTACCGGTGGATTTAGAAGAGAAGTAGATCTCAAAGATTTTTCAAATCTTCAGATCCAGGCCGGTGCAAGCGCTGTTGATTATGATTTTTTACAGGCAAGGGCTATTGATGTTGTTGCAAATCTTCGAGAGGATTCGGTAGACATCACTACCAATATTTCCAACCTGTCTGATGGTGCCTCATTTGCTCTAGCCGGGCGGGGCAGATTGTTAGAAGATGCTATAACCATGCAGATCCGGGAATTTGTACTTGGCACTGATTCTTATAACTGGGAAAGCCGAGGTATACCCACTATTACATATCGTTCAGACGAAAAGTTAGTACTTAATAAGTTTTTGTTTGAAAGCGATCAACAGTTATTAGAAGTTAACGGGACATTCAGTAATTCCCCGGAAGATTCTGTAAACTATAATGTTAATGCTATAGATCTGGATCAAATATCAGATATAATTGGTGGCCGCTTAAGTTTTGGAGGAATTTTAAACGGAAGTTTTACCACCCGTACGCTAACTTCTGTGCCCACTGTGTTTGGCGATATTGATATCGAAACCCTTAGTTTCGGTGGTTCGCTGGTTGGTGACCTGAACCTTTCCAGTTTGTATGATTCAGACCTCGATCGATTTGATACCAATATCACCGTAAGCACTGATTCTGCAAAATACCCGGAGTATTTTGAGAATAGCGACCGAAGAGGACAGCAATTCACTATAAACGGGTATGTATTGGCTCCAGATGAAGGGGAATTCCCGGCTGCAGATTCATTGTATAATTTCGACATAGATTTTGAGAATATAGATCTTTGGATTCTCCCTCTTATTGGCCCGAAAGTATTTGCTGAGGGATCTGGCTTGGCTAATGGAAAGGGTAAGATCTGGGGTAATGCAGATACATACGATTTCAATGCAGACTTTATGGTTGGTTCTGAGGACGCAGCATTTCTTCGGCCACTATTTCTTGACACTTACTACTATGCTCAGGGTGAAATATCATTTACAAGAGATGATGGCTTAACCTTTAAAGATATCTATCTGATCGACCCTTCTGGTGGTAATGCAATTCTTAGCGGGTATTACGACTTCAATGATTTTGCCCCAACAGATAGCATGAATATTAAACTTGAGATGAATGAATTTCAGTTCTTGAATAGCTCTTTTGACCCAACGGCTGCCTTTTTTGGCTCGGCTTATGGTTCAAGTACTGTTACCATTTCCGGTACAAATTTTGCCCCTGTTTTACGAACAGAAGAGCCGATGTATATTTCTGATTTCTCAGAGATATCAATTCCGTTGCTTGAAGAAACAGACTTTAATCAGGATAACAGGTTTATTCGATTTGTAAATTCTTTTGATGCTGATGAGGTTGAGAATGGCAGAAGTATTGGGAGGCAGGGCAACGGGACCCCCGGAGCAGAATCTCCACAGGAAGTGGATCTTTCCTTTGCAGAACGTTTTACGCTTGATCTGCAGTTTGTAGCTGAAAACCCGATGACCGTGCAGCTAATATTTGACCCGGTAACCGGAGATATTGTTACTGCTGAAGGTACCGGTCGGTTAAGGATCTTACTTGAGGATGAAGAAGTATCAATGTTTGGCCGGTTTGATATTGAGGGAGGTAGGTATCAATTTGTAAGTGGAGATATTTTTACCCGCCGATTTGAACTTGAATCAGGAGGGTCAATTGTTTGGGAGGGCGATCCCGGAAATGCCCGTTTTAATAACCTGAATGCTGTATATAGCGCCCGTCCTGATATTACTACCTTAAGTAGTTCCAGGGCAAGTGACCCTGAAAACTCCCAGCGTGTCCCCGTTGACCTGGTGCTTAACATTGGGGGGACTATTTCAAGTATCGAGAATAACTTCTTTTTTCGATTACCCGATACTTTTGAGTCACAGCAAAATTCTACACTGTCAACACAGATTGCTTCCATCAACAGGGATGAAGATCTGAAGCTGCTGCAAGCTGCCAACTTCATGCTTATGGGGAATTTTATACCGGTTTCATCATCGGGCCAGACCCAAAATAATTTATTTGGTGAAAACCTATCAGGAAGTGCAGCGGTGTTGAACCCTTTGTTGTCCAGCCAGGTTATTAACCCATTGTTATCAAATCAGGTAAATTCGTTATTGAACAGCGATTTGAGTAGTTTAGATGTAGACTTTAACCTTAATACCTATAATCAGGTTGATCTTGGGGTTGCGCTAAGATTATATAACGATAAACTTATACTGCGACGAGAAGGACAAATTACAGGACGGCAATCGAATATCGGAGACCTTGGGGCTACCTACAGGATCAACAGGACGTTTGCAATGACTGCCTTTCACCGTCAGGACCTTTCCTTTGGAACATTGAGCAGTACCGAACAATCACAACAATCTCAGGATATAAATGGGTTAGGACTTGAAGCTAAAGTCAACTTTAATACCTGGAATGATTTTTTTAAGCGTTTATTCTCACCTTTTAGGAAATTGTTTGGATCCGATAAAAAGGAATCAGAATCAGAACAGAATCAAGAAGATTTAACAGAAATTAGCAGGGACCAAGATCCCGCATAGAGATATTTTAATGAGTAAAAAAGAAAGACTAAGTAAATTTGAAGAGCTGATCGTTGATCTGATCAAGAACAGCCCGGATAATAAATTGACGAGAGAACAAATGATAAGCGTTCTGCGTCTAGAGAGTAAGAATGAAATCAACAGGTTAGACAAATCATTAAGCCGATTGTCAAATGACAATACTATAACCAGGAAGGATAATTATGTATTTCTGGGTAACAAGAAAAAGCCTTCAAAAAGCAAGTCATCCGGAAGTAAAGATATTTTAGAAGGTAAAATCGACATCTCAGTTCGTGGAACCGGGTATGTTATTACGGAAGAGCTTGAACAAGATGTGATGATCTCATCACGAGATGTGGGAACAGCGCTAAACGATGATATTGTCAAGATCAGGATCACCGGAAAAAATAAAAGAAGCGGACAGCCACAGGGCAAGATCCTAGAAATTGTAGAGCGAGGTAAAGATTTTTATGTAGGTACACTGTCTAAAGTTAGTAAAGAGAACTTTGTTATCGAAGCAGATCCTCAATCGGTTCACACTAACTTTTTTGTATTGCCTGAATACGTGAATGGAGCACAAGATGGCGATAAAGTGATCTTTGAACTGGTAAACTGGGTTCACCCCAAAGCATTGCCCGAAGCAAGAATAAAATCTGTACTGGGTAAATCAGGATCTAATGATGCCAATATCTTATCCATTCTCGCAGAAAATGATATGGTAGCCGAATTCCCTAAAGAAGTGGAAGACTATGCTCACCAGATTCCGCTTGAAGTCCCGGAAGAAGAATGCAAAAGACGTCGCGATATGCGCGATGAAAATGTATTCACCATTGATCCCGAAGACGCTAAGGATTTTGATGATGCCCTGAGTATAAAAATGCTTGATAACGGCAATTATTACCTAGGTGTACACATTGCCGATGTGACGCACTATCTGACTCCCAAATCGGTATTAGATGAAGAAGCCCATAAGCGCGGTACAAGCGTTTATCTGGTGGATAGAGTGATTCCCATGCTCCCGGAAGTATTAAGTAACGGAGTGTGTAGTTTACGCCCCAATGAAGATAAACTGACCTATAGTTGCTTCATGGAGGTTGCTCCAAATGGTAAACTGGTAGATTATTCTATCGAAGAAACGGTGATACACTCCAAGCAGCGCTTTACTTATGAAGAAGCCCAGGAAGTGGTAGACGGGAAAAAGCATAAGATCAGCAAAGAAGTAAATATGGTTGCTGAATTGGCTCGGACACTCCTTGACCGGCGCTTTAGGGAAGGAGCTATTGATTTTGATAATCCTGAGCCTAAATTTGTATTGGATGACGACGGAACTCCGATCAAGGTGATCATAAAAGAACGAATTTTTGCTCATCGCCTCATTGAGGAATGCATGCTTTTGGCCAACAAAACAGTGGCCACCCATGTTGAAGAGTTAAGGAAGAAATCTGATA
>Ga0136558_1000402_pt1 | contig 24559 bp, 34 predicted proteins | sample AntRauTorckE6833_FD_101391 | JGI IMG/M metagenome (GOLD analysis project Ga0136558, IMG submission 101391) | Saline lake microbial communities from Rauer Islands, Antarctica - Metagenome Torckler E6 #833 | ecosystem: Environmental > Aquatic > Non-marine Saline and Alkaline > Saline | place...
CAATCTCATAAGTGATATAGACTGTTCTCTTTATTGTGTTTTCACCTGACGGTAGTTGTGGGGATTTCTTCATAGCATCGCCACCCATTCCATATAATGATGAATCCTCGAATGAATTATACATTGGTTGCTCATAACCAAAGTCCTCACTGAATCCAATAATTTCTTCTAAATCAACACCTAAATCTTTTGCTAATTGTTTTGCTTTCGTTTTAGCATCTTCAATAGCCATTGAGCGTGCTTCTTTTTTTAATGAATCTTCATCATCGATTTCAAAATTCAAGCCACTAACATTTGAAACTTCAAATCCACCAATTCCAGACAAGATATCTCCTGCTTTTTGAGTATCACGAACTTTTACACGAATAGACTGACTAACCTCATATCCAACTAATTTATTTTCTCCGCGTGGACAATTAATTTCTGTTATACAAATTGGTTGAATCCATTCGTATTTTGGATAAATATTATAGCTAATTGTTTTCAAATCCTTTTCATCAATTTCAGATTCTTCCAGAAAAGCTAAAACTTTATTTGTTTTTTCTGTTGCAAGAGATTGTGCGGAAGCAACACTTTCAGATTTTTCAACTACTGAAAAACTAAAAGTCGCAACATCAGGTACTGAAACTACCTCTCCTGTTCCAGTTACTGAAATAGTATTTGGAAAATTTTTATCTTCTCCATCCAAAACTTGTGATGTCTTAGCTAGAAGAAAAACCGATGTTAAAAGTGAAACTATTAATAGACCTAAAATACCCCATGAAATAGCGTATTTTGTATCATTGAAAAATTTGTTCATAAATTTAATTAATTATTAAGTGAATAAGATAATTATACAACGAAAGTATTTTTGTTGCATTTATCATAATTTAAAAGAATTAAAGATTATTTTGTTTTTTATAGGCTTCAAATAAATTTTCAAACAATGAAGCGACGGTCATCGGCCCTACACCACCAGGTACAGGAGTTCTCGCAAATAATTCTATATCTAAATCTTTTTTAATATCACCAACAACTCCATTTTTACTTTTTGATATTCCAATATCTATTACTGTTTGTCCCCTACTTAAATATTCTTCATTTATAATTTCAGGTTGTCCGATTGCAGTGATTAGAATTTCAGCATCTTTTGAAATTTCTCTTAAAGAATCTGTTTTATCATTACAAATTACCACATCAGCTCCTAACTTTTTCATTTCTTTTTCTGTCGGTTTCCCTACCAAATCTGAATCATTAATTATTACAACTTTTTTTCCAGAAATTTCAATATCGTTTTTTTGTAACAAGGTGATAATACCTTTTGTTGTTGCGGGAATAAAATCAGAACCTGCTAGCCCATCAACATCTTTTTCTTTTGCAACTGAATTTAATATTTTCTTTTTATTCAAATTTTTTGGAATTGGAATCTGTATAATTATTCCATTTACATCATTGTCATTATTTTTTTCTTCGATGAAATTTAAAACTTCTTCCTCTAAAACATCTTCAGAAAAATATTTTACTGTAACTTTTAACCCAACCTCTTGCCCAAAATCTACTTTTCTCTGAATATAAATATCTGATGCAGAATCCTCTCCTATCTGAACAATTACAAGGTGAGGAATTTTATTATTATTTTCTACCAATGCAGAAATAGCTTCCTTTAATTTAGAAGCTATTTCTTGATTTAGTTTTTTTCCATCTAAAACCAACATGATAAGTTAGATTATTGTATACATTATGAACACAAGGAATAGTCCAAGAAAAAATATATCTATAAGGCGCTTAACTGATTCATGATTTTTAATGGCCTGTTCTAATTCTTGGTCTATTTTTTGACCATCCTCCATCTCTCCATCTGTTTGAGTTTTAACTAGTTTAGTTTCTATTTCCATAATGAAATTATATCAAATGGAAATTTTAGTGCACCTATTCTGCAAGAAGTGTTTGGATTGCTGTATTCCATCTATCAAATGGAAGTGCCCCTTCTACTGGAACCTTGGTATCCCCCTTAATAATTATAGAATAAGGTGTTCCTGTCCCCCCTGATTCAACTGCATTTCTAAAATCATCTTCAATTCCTGATTGATGACGAGATTCTTCCATACATTGATTATATGATGATTCATCAACTCCAAATTCTGTTGCATATCCTACAAGTTTTGAAAGATCAGTTCCTCCATTTGCTCCTGCTTCTTCGTAAACCTTATTTGTGAAATTCCAGAAAGCATCATTTCCAGCAAGTTCCCCAACACACTCTGTTGCATGAGATACAGTTGGTGCTATTGGATGAAGTTGAACTAATGGGAAGTGTCTATATACCCAATTAACTTTTCCTTCTGATTGATCAACTACTTGTTTTAGTGTTGGATGAAGTCTTGAACAAAATGGACATTCTGTATCAGAATATTCCACAATTGTTATTTCTGCATCGGTATTTCCATAAACCCAGTCTGAATCATCAACTGGTCTAACATTTTCTGCAGCACCTTCTGCTTGATTCCCTTGTCCTCCTGTTCCAGCTGTTGGTGCATTAGATTTATTTGTAAACATAACTGCTCCAGCAATAATTAGTCCTGCCACAACGATTGCAACAGCTACTGAAATATTACCTTGTTTATCCTCCGTCTTTTTAAATATATTCATAATGTAAATTAATTTGATAAGTATGACTATTTTTACATTAAAAAATGTTTCTAGCAAGAATTGTTCTAATTAAGCCACGTAATTGTAAGTTGTAAAAAGGTAGCGTAAATAATCCAAATTGTGTAAGGAATCATTAAAATAAAGAGTGGATAAAGTTTATACTTGAATGAAATAACCTCAAATGCAATCAATGAAATCAGAACAACAAATATATCTATTAGGGCTAGAGTATTATTTTGAAGTGTGAACTGGATTGGTGTAAATAAAACATTTGAAATCATATTAAGAACAAAGGCATAGATAATAGATACAGGGAGCCTGTCTTTATAAATAAGATATGACATATAAACAGCAACAATAGCAATCAACGGATAAATAATCCCCCACGCAAAACCAAACACATAATCCGGTGGAAAGAAATCTGGTTTTATTAAGTTGTTATAATAACTAGAAAAATTGTTCATGTTTATTTACATAAATTATAACAAATGATTTCAAAAATTGTGTAAAAAATAATCACCCACTAATTTTAATGGGTGATTATTTTCAAATGGGTCTCTATCGGGATTCGAACCCGAACTGAGGGTTCCACAAACCCTAGTGCTAACCATTACACTATAAAGACCATGTTTTTTGCGTTGATAATATTAACGCAATTCTCCAAAAACAACTTATTCGTAATTTGGAGATTCCTCTTTTATACCAGATAAGTGGTTAGAAAGTCTAGCCATTGCGTAAAGTAAACTTGAAAGTCGATTTAAATAAGCCGTGGTTCCAGATGAAACTTCAACCTTACCCTCATCAACGACAGTAATAACTCTCCTCTCTGCCCTTCTAGAAATTGTTCTCGCATAATCAAATAAAGTTGAAATTCGACACCCTCCTGAAACAAAAAAAGATTTAATAGGTGGAATTGCTTTTTCAATATTATTTATTGTTTCACTCATTTTTTCTACTTTTTCCTCGTCAATTGAAAAACCTTCCGAACCACCAAGTTCTGCTTGAACAATAAAAAGGTTTTGTTGAACTTCTGAAATAATTTCATGAAATGAACGTCCTTCAAATTCAAAACTATTTTCACGACCTTCAATTTTCAAAAAACCTAGAAATGAATTGATTTCATCCACAGTTCCTAGTGCTTCTGCAATTACAGAGCTTTTTGACATCCTTTGGTCACAACCAAGAGTTTTAGTTGTTCCATCATCTCCTTTTCCTGTAAATAGTGACATGAGAGTGATTATAACAGATTTCAGTTTTATTAATAAGGTGTTTTTAAGCAAGTCTTAAAACAGCCCAAACAGTTTTGTTATAAAAATAACATATAGCATCAAGTATAGCGCACCTTCTTGTACATGAATTCTTCGAGAAATACCTGAAATTATGAAAAGTATTGTTGCCATCAAAAGAACGGGTAAACCTAGCGTTAATGTTTTTTCGTCAATAATTAGTGTCCCAAAAAGACCCGGTAAACCAACTACTGCAAGAACATTGAAAATATTTGAACCGAAGATGTTTCCAAGTGCCACTTCTGATTGTTTTCTGATAGCTGCCTTTACTGAAACAATTAATTCAGGCAAAGATGTACCAATCGCCACAGCAGTAATCGCAATTATTCCTGGTGCGATTTTTAAAATAAGGGAAAGCGACTCGATCGAATCAACCATAAATTTCGCACCAACAGATAAGCCAACAATACCTATAACTAACATTAAAATATCATTAGGTGTTATTTTAGGTCTTTTAACTTTTTCATCGATTTCGTCATCTTTATAAATAAGAGAGAATCCTAGATAAATTAAATAAGTTATAACAAGAAACATTGCTTCAAAAAATGTTATGGAACCATCAAACGCGACTAAAAGAAAAATTGCAGTTGAGAGTGCAATTAGTGGCAAATCCAAATCTATTAAATCTTTTGAAACAGAAAGTCTCTTTCCTACTATTGCAGATATACCAACAACCAAAAGAATATTTGCAATGTTTGAACCAACAGCATTGGCAACAACAATTTCCGAAACTCCATCCATAACAGCAACAAAACCAGAAATTAATTCTGGTAATGAAGTTCCAAATGCTACAATAGTAACACCTACGACAAATGGAGATAGTCCAGCTCTAAGTCCTATTTTTTCTGAACTAGCCAAAAGCCAATCGGCTCCTTTGACCAAAACAAATAATGAGACTATAAAGACCGTAATCCAAAAGATTAACATGGAGATATTATAACAGGTTTATTTATTTTTTTTAAAACTACAACTGGGGACAAAACAAAAAAACACCTCTCGGTGTTTTTTAAAATAGTTATTCTGCTTTTTTCTCTTCTTCTGTTTCTACAGGTGTTTCCTCTTTTACTTCTTCTTTTATTTCTTCAACTTTTTCATCAGTTGTTGAGGCTTCTGTTTTTTCTTCTGAAGCATCTTTGTTCTCTTCCGCCTGTGGATCTTCTGGTTTGTTTTCGTTTTCAGCTATCTTTTCTTCCTTTTCTTCTTTAATACTTACGAACATCATCTTCATTCTCTTCTTAATTTGTTTTAGAGCAGTTTCTCTAATGTAGTAAAGTTTTGAACGACGGACTTTTGATCTCTTGATAATTTCAATTGAATCAATCATTGGTGTATAAAGTGGAAAAATCTTTTCAACTCCAAACCCACTGGCAATACGACGAACTGTAAAAGTGGCACCTGGTTCTGTACCGTGTTTAATACTTATAATAATTCCCTCGAATGGTTGTAGACGAGTTTTACCTTTTTCTTCAATCTTTTGCATAACACGAACTGTATCCCCTGATCTCATTCCAAGGTTTTTTCGTGCTTCTGTGTTTACTGGTGTGAATTCCATAATGGACGTTAATTTAGCATAAGAATATATTTAAATCAAGAAAAATTACTACCATAGCCAAATCCTACATAAATCTAACTATAAAAACTTCTTTACTGCATTTTCAAAGTCTTCTGAGTATTCAGCTGTGTATTCTTTTACTTCTCCTTCCAAATCTTTAAATTTTATTGAATAAGCATGCAAGGCCATTCTATTAAACCCTAATCTAGAACCTCTATTCGGAGCGTACAAATCATCACAAACAATTGGAGAATTGATATATTTTAGATGAACACGAATTTGATGAGTTCTACCTGTTTTAGGATAAGCTTCAATAAATGTTAAATCTTTTTTGTCAGACCTTTTTAAAACTTTAAATTCAGTTTCAGCTGATCGTAATTTTCCACGGGCTCTGTCCCCCGCCATCCATTGTCTAAAATCTTTTTTACTACGCCCGATTGGTTCATTTATTATAACTGAATCTTCTTTAAGATTCCCATAGATAAAAGCGTGGTATGTCTTTTGAGTTTTTCTATTTTTAAAAAGATTCTTAAAGTACTCAAATCCTTCTTGGGTTCTAGCTATAATCATTACACCGGAAGTATTTCTATCAAGTCTATGGACAATTCCAGGGCGATCAATTATTTTTTTATTTTCTTGATTATTTTCTCCTTCTCTAATTTTTAATGGTTCCCCTAACCCTTTTATTTCTGGATATCTCTCAATTAAAAAATCACACAAAGTTTTTTCTTGTGTTCTTCCGTCTGAGTGAACTACTAAACCTGCTGGTTTATTAATTATTAAATAGTCTTTTTCTTCTTTTATAATTTCAGGATTCATTCGTTAGTAATATATAATATTTTAAATATAAAACAAAAAATAAAAAGGCTGGAACACAATAGTTCCAGCCTTTGGTTTTGAACTCTATAGTGAAGTTGATGCAAGGCAACAAATAGTTTTGTGCCCCATTTTTAGTTCAGAACGTATCTCATGAGCGCGATCCTTTTTGGAGCTATCGTCTACATGAACACCTTCCTCCTTAAAACTACTCAGAGCTAAGGCCGCATACTCTTCAACAAGTTCTTTTTGTTTTTTGTCCTTTTCCATTTCTGACATAAATATCTAAATACAATAGTAATACATTTAAATTAAAAGTCAATAGCTAATCTAAATTAGCTATTCTATACATAGTTAGAGCAACTGCGAATCTTGCATAATGAGCTCTATTATCACCAACGGAGTCAATATTTAATTTATCAATCCATGAATTATCTCTTCCTTTCTTTCCGATTGTTCTTGAAAGAATTTTAATACTATCAATCGTTAGATTATGTAATCTTCTTCTTTTATCACTAGCGTCAGCAATCTCCATATCAAAATCTTCTTTTGAATCACTATTTACTATTTTATTCATCTTTAAAATTGATTCTGTGTATCTCAAACAGTTATCTAAAGCTTCATCTAATAATTTTTCTAAATCTTCATCCCCTTCTACTGTTTTCTCTAAATCCTCTAATGGAACTATTAATTTAAAATTAACATCTTCTTTGTATTCAATGTCTTTTACGTCTTCTGGTTGTAACATGTGATTTTCAAACATACAAAAATACTAGCATTTTTTTTAATTTTATAGTAATCTTTTCAAGCATAGGGCGTTTAGCTCAGTTGGCTAGAGCAACTCGTTTACACCGAGTAGGTCGGGGGTTCGAGTCCTCCAACGCCCACCAACTTAAAACACGTATCAAGTGATACGTGTTTTTTGATGTTAATTTTACCAACCTAAATAAACCAAAATAAAGAATTCATTATAATTGTCCAGTTGAGTGAACGATGTTATTACCTATTTTAGGTAATAAAAAAGACTCATGTAAAAACATAAGTCTTGAAAAAGATCAGTTTGTTAATATTACCAGTTCTCCATGAACGGAGGTCGAACTGATGGTATATAGAAGCTACTTTTCTTGGCGACTACCAATTCTGGTGCCGAAGATGAATCCTCTATACTATTAACTTTCTTTGAAACTCTAGATGAGTTGACCAAAGAAACGATCATGATTGTCACTAGGACAATTGTAATAATTATTATTTTTTTCATTTTTTTAAGTTTAGTTAGAAAACCAACGATTAATTCGTAGATTCACTCCTAAACTCAAATAAAATGTTTTTATATTTAATGAACTTATATCTATATTATAGCATGTTTATATAATTTGTCAACCATACAAAAATTATAACTCTTTCTGTAGACTACCTAAAAATCGAACACGTTAATTTCGCTCTCGCCTTTTTATATATAACCCTACCCTGTTTGGAACTTTGTGTGTTCCGTAATGTCCTCCCGGTAGGAATCGAACCTACATTTAGAGATTAGAAGTCTCTTGTTCTATCCATTGAACTACGGGAGGATAGATAACAACCAAAATAGCAATGAAAACGACTTTGGTCAACTTATTTTTCAAGACTATCTAGGGTTTTATTAAGTTTTTCAATTTCAATTTTTTCAATTTTTCCAACTGATGCCTCATTTGAATAATCTTTATTTGATATTTCTATTATTTTTCTTTGTATAGAAAAACCAAACATAGTAATCATAATAATTACTATCAAGAAAAAACCTAGAATAACCTTCCAATCAAAATGAACTGAAAGCCCAAAAAAGGAAGGTCTATATTTTCTCTCACTTCTAATTTGATTCCATTTATTTTGTTGTTTTTTAAAATCTATCATATTAATTTGTTATACCTTTAAGTGTAAAATCCGCACTCCAATTTACATTTCCAGATTGCCCACCAGAGGATAATCTTAAAGATTCAATATTAACTACATAAGGAACAGATTCAATAGAATTTAAAAATGTAGTAACTTGTTGCCAAGAACCTAATATTCTAAATTTCATAGTTAATTCACCTAACTCCTTTTTTGAGTCACCCTCAAAATCATTAAAATCAACATCATCTATTTGAATATCAACACCCAAATCATCTGACAATTCTTCTACCATAGAGATAAAATTAACTATTTTTCCTCCTCCAATGAGGATATTATCTAATCTAGAATCTATTTTTTTTAACTCTTCAATTTTTCTTTTTGCATCACTTAGATTTACTGTTGTTGCAGACTCAACAAATGTTTCTTTTTTTACTTCAATAATTTTATCGATTTGATTATTCATTGTCATTAAAGCAAAAATATCAAAACCTAGTAAAAGTAAAACTATAGTTGATGAAAATATTATTTTTTGAACTGTATTAGTTTTCATGTTTAAAATATTCATTAAGCTCAACAGTTTTTATATTAACCGAAAAAGGTATTTCAGAGTTTTGTGCGAAACTTGAAAAAGGTATTCTAACTTCTTCAAATAATTCTAGTGATTCCAAAGCTTCTTGATAATCAACCAAACTAGATCTAGATTCTGCTATACCTCTAATTTCTACTAAAGCAAAGAAATCTTTTTTCTCAGAAGAAAAAGTATTGGAAATTAACGTAACATTAATTCCTTCTGTATTATTTAAAACTATCTCTCTCAAAATATCACCTTGTGTAAAATTAATAGTATCTATTTCGTTAATTTTAGATTCAATAGAATTATTTAAATCTAATAATTCTTTAGTATTTTGACTATCTGTAGAATTTTTAATAGTTTCCAGTTCCCCCCTAACAATACCTTCCTCAACTCTTAATTGAATATAAAAAGAAACTATTACAATTCCCCAAATTAATAGAGATGAGATTACAAAAAATAAGATAACCAAAACAAATCTTAAAAGATATTCCTTTCTTAACCAATGACGATCTTCTCTTATTAATAAATTAAGCATGGGTTTCTCCTTTAATTGCTAAACCAATCGATACGGCATAATTCAAAGCATCCTCACGATGTATTTCTGGTATATATTTTTCTGTTGAAAAACAATTTGCCCATACATTTGCAATTTCAATATTGATTTTTAATTTTCTTTCAAGAAATTCTTTTAACCCTTTCGAGTTAGCGTATTTTCCCGTTATAAGAGCTGTTTCAATTTTATTATGTTGAGTTCCATTATTTTTATTGGTAAACCAGTAAATTAAGACTTTGTTTAAAGCCTCGTTTAATTCAGAAGCCTGTTCTGAATTAAAATCAGAAATTATTTTATCTGCGTCGACTGGAATAATTGAAGCATATTGAATTGCTCCCCCTTCAACCACCCCAACATTAACCTGGTCTTTCAAAAAACGTAATAATAAATATGTTTGTTTATCTCCATTATTAACAATAGATCTAGAAGCTGAAACAGATTCTGATTGGAAGGACAACGGAAACAAACCGGCTTTTTTCAAAACTTTTGTGTAAATACTAATAATTTCTTTTGGAAAAACAGAGACAATAATATCGAGATCATTATCATCATCTTTTGTGTTTTCATCCTCCATAATAAAGAAATCAAAATTTACGTCTTTTGTTTTAAGAGGAACATTTTCTTCTAGCCCAAATCTGATGGCTGAGGCAATATTAGGTGACGATTCAGGTGGTAACGTTGTTCCATAAATATAAGTTTTCGTCTCTGGTAGAGAAACAACGACATACTTTAATTTAAATTCTTTTTTTAAATCAGTTAATACTTGTATAACCTCAGCAATAGATTGAGTATCAAAATCTTTTGTTAAATCAATACTTGATAAATCATTCTTATTTTCCAATGGAACCTCTTTATAAAATTTTGTAACTAAACCATCTTTGTCTTTTTTAAGAGACATTAATCTAATTGACCTAGGAGTAATATCAATTGCTACCGGTTCGAATGTAAGAAAACCAGGTGTTGGGAAGAATCTATCTATTTTTTTTAAAAAATCAGAAATCATAAACTTAACTATGATTATACTATAACTTTTTATTAAATAAATTTAATAATTAAATAACCAATAATAAGTAGGCCGAAAAATAGAGTAAGTAAGTTAAAGTATTTGAAAATTAGGTCTGAATATTTTTCTCCAACATATCTAAAAATAGAACCGACAAACAAAAAACGAAGGCCCCTTCCTAAAATTGAAGCTACCAGAAATACCAAAAAATTAACATGAAAAAGTCCCGCTCCAATAGTGAAAACCTTATATGGGATAGGAGTGAACGCAGAAACAAATACTGACCAAAATGCATGATTTATAAAGAATTGTTCAACAATAATAAATTCATCAGCTAAATCATAAAACGAAATAATCTTTGGCCCGAACAAATCAAAAAACCAAAATCCTAAGAGATAACCTAATATACCTCCCATTACGGAATATCCGACCACATTAAGAGTCAGGACTAGCCATTTTTTAGGATTAATAATAACTAAAGCACCCAAAAACGGATCTGGGGGGATCGGGAAAAAAGAACTTTCAGTAAAAGCGACTATTCTCAGTGCCACTCTTGCACTTCTTTTACCTGAATTTTTAACAATCCATTTTTTTATTTTATGCTCTTTTTCAATCATTTTGTGTTTTGTTTTTAAATTATGAAATATTTGTTCCGGAAGGAATTTCTAAATCAATATCAAGCAAAGAAAATTTATTATTATCTCTATCAATTGCTGCCATAATCATCCCATCACTTTCAACACCACGAATTGTTCGTGATTCTAGGTTTGTTACAAAAGGAACTTTTTTTCCTATTAAATTAGTTGGATCTGGATAATATTCAGAAATACCAGAAACAATTTGTCTCTGTTCATCACCAAAACTTACCTGTAGACGAAGTAGCTTATCAGCATTTTCAACTTTTTCTGCAGCCATAATCTCTCCAACTTTAATTTGAACTTTTTTAAAATCATCGTATGTAATTTTTGGTTCTTTTGGTGTTTCTTCTATAACTTCTTCTTTACTAATTTCTTTAGATGAGTCATTTTTTACTATTTCTTCTGTGATTTCTTTTTTATCTTCTTCCATATTTTTATTCATTAATTTTGATAAGAATTTTAACATAATTGTTTTTTTAATTTTATTTATTTTTATTTGCATCAAGATAACTTTGTAAGATAATCGACGCGGCGGCGGCATCAGTCATTTCAGTTTTTCCTTGAAAAAATTCTGCTTGAGCTGATGACAAAACTTCTGGATGTAAATCAACCTCTAAATCAAGTTCTTTTTCTAAAACTTTTTTTAAATTAATAACATCCTCCATAATTAAATTATCTTCCATTTTATAATTTTTTGATTCCCCTATTACGATAGCCTCTATTTTATTTTCGGAAACAATTTTAATAAAGTTCTTTATTATTTTATGGTTGTTTTCTATAACAGAATGAGGAAAAGCCATTTGTCCATCATCATCAGACACTGCCAGACCTATTCTTTTTGTTCCATAATCAATTCCTAATATTTTCATATATGGCAGTTTACCAGAAAAATATTGTTTAGTCGGGTTTTTAAAAAAACCAACGTGTTTTATAACGCTGGTTTTATCTGCGGAGAGGGAGAGATTCGAACTCTCGAGACCCTTTCGAGCCTTCCGGTTTTCAAGACCGGTGCATTCAACCACTCTGCCACCTCTCCATTGGTTGTCTCCGATATTTTAGCAAAAATCCGAAGTTAAATCATCCTACCAAAAAACTTTTTTATTGCAAAGAAAAAGAGAGTCCGTAGACCCTCTTTGTAAATTAAGAACAACTAGACCACAGGTAAGATTGAAGCTTTTTGAAAATTAGTCTTTTTAGACTTAAACTCACCAACCCAACGAACAATTTTGGAATCTTTTGTTTCTCTCATGTAGATCTTGAATTTAAGACCTTTTCGAATGCGATTAGCTTGAAGCAAACTAACCCCCTCATAAGAGACCTTAGCAAGATTCTTTTTTAATTTATTCTCGCCGTTGTCAATTTTTTCATGAACAACCAGATCTTTCTCAAAGTTGGTGTTAATGTCAAAACCTTCAGTATCCTGAACGGCAGTAAGAGTTGATTCGTTTTCGATTGAAACAAACCACTCGCGTTTTTCATGACTCATATAATTCTCCTTTTTTTAATATTTTTTGTGAACAGATGTCAGATATATACCACCTCGATAAATATCCCCTCCACAACACACATTAAGGTTTTTATTAAAAAAGTAAAGACTTATATGAACAAAATGCTAAAATAATATTAATGATGATTTTAATAATAATTTTAAGAACTTTAGCTATTTCTATTGGTTTTAGTTCTGCATTAGTAAATGACATCTTTACCTTCAAATTTTTAAAAGATTTTAATATTACAAAACATGAATACAAGGTTTTTTATATCCTAGCTGGAATAAATTTAATTTCAGCACTAGCTCTCGCTATATGTTTTATCATTTCAATATTATGGGAATTAAGTTTTGTTAATAATGAATATTTAGTTTCTAGCAGCCTTCTACTTGGGTTTGTATTATTTAGCGAAATTTTCTTTAGAAGGATTATAATTGAAAAATTAATTAAATATAGAACAGAATCTAATATTTTAAATGTAAAAACAATAGTTATTCTTAGAAGGGCGGCTTTTGTTTTAAATACATTATCAATGATTGCTTGGATTTTACTACTATTAGTCTTTCAATTTAATTTATTAAGTAATTAGATTAGACTTTTTCTTTTCGATGTTAGATAATAAAGACATGGAAGAAAAACTACTCTGGGAAACATTAGATCACATCAAAGAGAACAAGAGTTCTGATTGGTTTTGGATTATTGGAATTGTTTCAATTGCTGGTGCTGTTCTAGCAATATTCTTTGGTAATATATTGTTTGGTCTAATAATTTTATTATCAGCATTTGCTTCATTTATGTTTGTTAATACTCCTGGTAAATTAGAGACATACGAACTAAACAAAAAAGGTGTTCGTATTGGGGATATTTTATACCCACACAATACATTAAAATCTTATTGTGTTGTTGATGAAGATGGTTTTGACCGAGATAGAATTTTAATAAAATCAGAGAAGTTATTTATGCCTATTTTGATTATCCCATTAGGAAATGAAATTTTAGTAGACGAAGTTGATGATTTTTTAGAAGAATATATTGAAAAAGAAGAAATGAGAGAACCACCCACTTACCATATAATGAGTTGGTTAGGATTTTAATTTAAAAATATGAAAAACAAAAAAAAGAAACAAAAAAGAAAAGACGGGGCAATTGAGAAAGTTTTTATCAAAATACTTCCTTTTAGTGCAAGAACAACAAAAACATTATTGGTTATTATTTCGATAGTAAATATTGCAATGTCAGTTTTTTTGTTTATGGAAACAATTACAAAACTTGAAAAAAGTAACGAGTTGGCTCAAATATTTCAAATTCGTTCTGAAATCACAGATAGTAACTAAAACTTTATAAAAGTTATCTTAATTAAAAATTAATTTTCTTGAAGTGGTGCTCCCGCCAGGAATCGAACCTGGATCGCAAGTTCCGCAAACTTGTATTCTATCCGTTGAACTACGGGAGCAAATGAGAAGTAAAATGGAAACTTGTTTACATTTTCTTCGAATGCAGCTCCCGCAAGCTCTGTTTACGGGAGCAACTAGTAAATCTTATTTAAATAAAAAAAAATAGTCAAATTTTAACTAAAAAAATACCCTCTTTTTTAGAGGGTATTTAAATTTATTTAGTTTCTTTTGCCTTCTTTATACTTGCAGATAATCTTGATTTAGTTCTTGAAGCATTGTTTTTCTTAATAGTTTTCATTTTGGCTGCCTTATCAATTGCTTTGTATGCGGTAGATAGTTTTGCTTGTGCTTCGTCAACTTTATTATCTTTTAATAAGTCCCCTATCTCTTTAATAACAAGCTTCATAGCTCTTTTGCGACGCAGATTAAAAACCGCTTTCTTTTCGCTAGCTCTGATTTCTTTTTTTGCTGATTGTGTAATTGCCATAAGTGATGAAGACTTTATCAAAAGACACAATAAAAAGCAATAGAAAAACAATATTAACAACTGGAAGGGGTTTTCATATCTGATATGATTATAACCAAGATGATTTCATACCTAGAGGGCAAAATCATAGACAAAGACTTAGAATACATAACTTTAAATGTTAATGGAGTTGGATATTTGATACATGCAACACCAGATTTGCTCCAAGAGGCCCAAGATAAAGAAGAGATGAGCATCTGGACTTATCTTGCTGTTCGTGAAAATTCTCTTGATTTATACGGTTTTAAAGACAAAGAAGAAATTGCTGTGTTCAAGCTTTTATTAACAATTTCTGGCGTTGGTCCGAAATCAGCAAGTGGAATCCTTAGTTCAACAACAGCAGAAACTCTCATTTCTGGAATTCGTTCAAATGATCCCGCTTACCTATCAAAAACTGCAGGTATTGGTAAAAAAACAGCGGAAAAAATTGTCGTTGCCCTAAAAGATAAATTAGGTGCATTAGAATTTGGAGATGATTCAAATTCAGGTTCCGAAAATCCAAACGTTATTGCGATTGATGCATTAATTGCTCTTGGTTATTCGGAAAGAGATGCTAGAGATGCAGTTTCAAAAATTAAAGACATAGATAACCCAGAAGAAATTATTAAAAAAGCCCTGAAAGAAATAGGAAAATAAAATGCAAAACATATTAAATAAAATAAAAAAAATAATACCAAGTAAACTTTTTAAAGCGGGTCAACCAATCTATCATTATTTTTTAACACTAACTGGTGCAATTATTTATAAATTTCCTTCAAGAAAACTTTATGTAATCGGAATAACAGGAACAAAAGGAAAATCAACAACTGTTGAAATTATGAATTCTATTTTAGAGGCTGCTGGTTACAAGACTTCCCTTTCAAACACAATTAGATTTAAAATTGATGAGGACTCAAAACCTAATAAATATAAAATGTCTATGCCAGGAAGATTTTTTATGCAGAAATTTTTATCTGATTCTGTAAAAGCTGGTTGCACACACACAGTAGTTGAAATTACATCTGAAGGCTCAAAACAGTTTCGACATAAATTTATTGATTTAGATGCGTTTGTTTTTACAAACCTTTCACCAGAACACATTGAATCTCATGGTTCATATGAAAAATACAGAGAGGCAAAACTAAAAATTGCTGAGAATCTAGAAAATAAAACAAAAAATAACACAATAATGGTTGTAAATGGTGATGATATTGAATCAGAACTTTTTCTAGAAAAACATGCTGATAAAAAAATCTCTTATTCCCTATCAGATGCAAAACCAATAAATTTAACCAAGGGTATTGAAATGAGATTTGGAAAGACAACTTTTTATTCAAAACTAGAAGGAGAGTTTAATGTCTATAATATTTTAGCTGCTGCAACATTAGCAGATACACTAGGAATTTCTCATGAAATAATCAAGAAAGGAGTTGAGAATTTAAGTGAGGTAAAAGGTCGTGTTCAGAAGGCTGATTTAGGTCAAGACTTCCAAGTTATTATTGACTATGCCCACACACCAGATTCATTAGAAAAACTTTACCTTGCTTTTCCTAATAATAAAAAGGTTTGTGTTCTAGGAAATACTGGCGGAGGGCGTGATACATGGAAAAGACCTGTCATGGCAACTATTGCTGAAAAATACTGTGATGAAATAATCCTAACTAACGAAGATCCATACGATGAAGATCCTCAAAAAATTATTAGTGAAATGAAAAATGCTATAAAAAATAAACCTGTTCAAAATATTTTAAACAGAAGAGTCGCAATAAATGCAGCAATTAAAAAAGCACAAAATATAGGAAAAGACTCTGTTGTTTTAATTAGTGGAAAAGGAACTGATCCTTATATAATGGAAGAAAACAATAAAAAAACTCCTTGGTCAGATTTTGAAGTTGCAAAAGAAGAACTACAAAAAATCCTTAATTAAGAAAATAATCTTTTATAGAAATATAGGTTTGATATGCTGCCTTATCCAAACTCCTGTCTCTTTTTTCTTTATTATAAAAAGAAGATTCGTAAATATAAGCATATTCCACCAAAACTGAAATTGAATTTTCAAGTGTATTATTAGCTCCTATTGCTATTAGATCTGAATTTTCAATAACTATATCTTTTTCAATAGGTAAATTACTTTCCTTAAAAAAATTATTTAAATTTTTTCTTAAGTATTGAGCAAATATTTTAGATTCAAAATAACCATTCATGGTCTGTGATGGGGTGTATATTGAAAAACCATTATATTTACCTATTTTGTCCATATCACTTCTAGGATAATTATTAAAATGAACATGAAGTATTATGTCTATATCATTTTCATTGGACCATTTGTTAATACCGTAAAGTTTTAAAGCAATATCCTCCCCCACTAAATTATGTTCAACAACATTAACAGGTTCAAATTGTCCTTTTTTTGTTTTTTCATTAGTTATTATTTTATTTTCAGAAATAAAATTATTTATTTCATTTTTTTGTTCAAAGTAATTATTAAAAATTTCTGTGTAGCCAGTCTTATTTCTAGTTATAAAAACTTCAAAAGAATTTTCTTTAGATAAAAGATTGAAAAGATTTTCTGCTAATTCTAAATTTAATTCTTCTTCTTTTAATTCTTTAAATTCTGCACCATAATCATTTGAATCGTGGCCAGGAACAATTAAAATTTTAGTTTTTTTATCTAAAGTTTCTTCTATAATAAATTCTTCATTTGAATCTTTTTGTGTGATAGTATCTGAGGCAATAGATATATTTGTTGACCATAAAAAATAAGCCGATGAAGCAAACACGGCTGATAAAACTATACACAAACCCGGAACCCATTTATCCATTAAAAAACATTCTAACACAAAGAAATGCCTGAACTACCAGAAGTAACAACAACAGCGAATAAATTAAACAAGATTTTACCAGGTCTTAAAATAACATCTATTTGGACAAATTATGATAGTCCTTATTTTTATGGAAAAGAAAATATAAAAGATCCAAAATATTTTATTAATTTTAAAAAAGAAATAGTTGGCACAAGGATCAAATCATCATATAGAGTTGGAAAAAATGTTCTTATTGACATAGAGGGGCCAAGGACAATTCTCATTCATATGAAAATGACAGGTCATGTTTTATATGGAAACTACAAAAGATCAACTATCGAAGAAATGTCTAACGGAAAAAGACAGAAAGTTAGAGGCTGGATTCCTGTAGACAAAGGGCCTCTTCAGGATAAATTTAATCAGTATATCCGTTTAGTTTTTGAGTTATCAAATGGAAAATTTTTGGTTTTATCTGACGCAAGAAGATTTGCAAAAGTTTGTTTAATTTCAGATGGTAAAATTGAAAATTTTAAGGATTTAAAAGATCTAGGTCCGGACCCTACAAAAAAGGAATTTAATTTTAAGATTTTTAAAGAAATTTTAAATAAAAAACCAGAAGGTAGAATAAAAAATGTTTTGATGGAGCAAGAAATTATTTCAGGTATTGGGAATATCTACTCTGATGAAGCACTCTGGATGACAGGAATTCACCCAGAAGAGAATCCAAAGAAACTAACAGATAATGAAATGAAAGAATTATTAAAGAATATTAAAACAATCCTTAAAAAAGGAATAGACTTTGGAGGAGATTCAACATCTGATTATAGACAGCCTGATGGGACACCAGGAAATTTTCAAAAGCACCATAAGGTATATCGAAGAAAAGGTCAGAAATGTTTATTACCAAAATGTAGTGGAAAAATTATTAGACTAGTCGTAGGAGGCAGAAGTGCACATTTTTGCGACACACATCAAAAACTTAAAAAATAATTATTTATCAAACAATCTATATAATAGAATCCCAGTAGCCACAGAGACATTTAAAGACTCTTTCAATCCTCTCATTGGTATTTCAACAACCTTATCACTTTCATTTATAATAAACTGATCAATACCTTTCGTTTCATTTCCTAAAATGACTACAACCTTATCTGAAATAATTTCAGCTGCTTTTTTATAATCAATTGAATCCTTAGATTGTTCTAATGATAGAATTTCAAAATTTTCTTTTTTTAATGAATTAATTAATTCCAAAACATCTTTGTGAGATTCCCAAAATACACTTTTTTCGGCTCCGAGAGCTGACTTTGCTAAATCTTCCCTCTCTCTTCCAAAACGATCAATTGGAGTTGGTGTATATCCTGTCAAATAAATTTTGTTGATTCCAATTGAATCTGCGGTTCTAAAAATAGCACCAACATTTAAAACACTCCTAATATCATGAAGAATTAATATTTTTTGTTGCTGTTTTTTCTCAGACATAATCTTTTCTGATATACTACACTTATGTTAAGTATATTTCCACAATTATTACCTTTTACACTTTTAGGTATTTTTCTAGTAAGAATTACAGTAGCGCTAGTAGTTTTGTATATTGCATATCAAATATCTTTCACAAAAAGAGAAGAGTTAATTAAAAAATTAGAATTGGCTAAACACTCATTTTCACGAGGTTCAGTTTTAACAGTAGGAATAACAACACTAGTAGCATCTGGTTTTTTATTGGTTGGATTCTTGACCCAAATATCTAGCCTTGTTTGTGGATATTTATTATTAAACATAATGATGTTAGATTCGGGAAAAGAAAAAGTTTTAGGACAAACAAAATTATTCTATACAACAATATCTGTCATATGTTTAAGTTTCCTATTTCTAGGTGCTGGCTTTTTTGCTGTAGATTTACCTCTTTAAATTTAATAAAACTATCGACTATTTGTAGTATTAGATCTCTCAATAAAAGTATTAGTTCTTTCACCTGATATTTGGTTTTGATTATACACGGTAGCTAAAAAGAAAAATGAAGAAATAACAAAAATAGCCACAGCAATCAAAATCAAAATAATTCTATTTGTTTTGGCACCATATGGTGAATGCTTATGAAACCACCCCTCAAGACCTTTTTCAGGAACGACATCTCGCGGATCCATTTTATTTAGAATTTCTTTATCTTCTTCAAAATAAATATCTGACATGTGTTCATTATATATAAAAAATAAAAAATTGCATTTATATAGACTTTTTTTAAAAAATTTAGTATAGTCTCCTCTATCTAACCGTCCATAGCTCAGCTGGTAGAGCACCTGCCTTTTAAGCAGAGGGTCGTAGGTTCGAGTCCTACTGGACGGACAATTTTAAACAACCTGATTTGGTTGTTTTTAAATACTTAAAATAAATCTTTCAAGTGCAATATCTAGCCCTAAACCACTTCTTCTAGATTCATGAACCATATTAACTAATTCATTTGCTTTTATATCTAGTTCTGTTTCCGAATATTTTTTTGAATAACTGCTAGCTTTTTGAAAAACAAAAGGTTTAAGACCAGAATCAGTTGGATTTTCAGATTTTATAGCAGATAAAATACTTTTCATTTGCCACCAAAAAATACCGTGTATTTCCTCCGGGCGAACTGTTTTAATTTTTTCTCGATAAAGTGTCCAAAGTTTTTTTATATCTCTCTCCCCTAGTGCATTTGCCATATCAAAAATATTTTCTTCGTTTTTAAAAGTAGTTTTTTTAATCTCAAATTCCTGAACTTTTTCTGAATATTTTTTTATTTTATTAAAAATAGGTTTTTTAAGTTTCTCTTCTGTAATAATGAAAATATTTTCTGATGAGGCAATTTCCTTTATTTGTTTAAGTAATAAATCTGAAATTACTGTATTTTCAAAAACGCGTTTTAAATAAATAATTTGTTTTCCAGTAAAAAGAGACCTCCCCCCTATCAATTCATCAATATTAAAATTGTAAAAATTATCTGCATCAAGTTTAAAAAAAGTAGCTTCATTATTTTTTTTAATAATATTATCAATCAAGTCGTTGGACTTGATAAAAATCTTATTTGGATTTCCATATAGAAAATAAATCATAAGTGGATTATACAAATAAAAAAGGGCCTACGCTAATAATTTCAAGCGAGGCCCTTTTACAAGACATTCATGCGGGTATTGGGAGGTGGCATGAGAGTAATATGTCTAGGTTATTTTTTAAACACTGGATAACAAACCAATGTATTAATCTTCAAGAGCCAAGATTAATAGACAGTCAACTGTTCTGAAATATCAAAATCTGATGAAACAATAAACCATTATTATAGTTATGTCAAGAAATAATTTATAATATTTTAAACTTCTTTCCAAGAGTTTCCAACTTCATAATCAGCAACTAATTTTATACCTTCAGTTTTTTCAGGACTTAAAATAGATTCCATTATTTTTTTAATTTCTGGGGCATGTTTATCAACCTCTTTTCCATCCACTTCATAAATAACCTCATCATGAATTTGTAAAATAAGTCTAACTTTATCCTGTAACTTATTATCTTTTATATATTGATCAATCTTAACCATCGCGAACTTTATCAGATCAGCACTAGTTCCTTGAATTGGTGCATTTATTGCCATTCTCTCTGCGGTAGCTCTAATAAAAGGAAGTTTTGATTTAAATCCTTCAAAATAACGACGTCTGCCGAAAAAAGTTCTAGTGAATCCTGTCTCTGCTGCATTCTTTTTTATATTTTCCAAATAATTAGCTAGCCCAGTATAAATAGTAAAATACTTATTGTAAAACTCTTGTGCTGTTTTTCTATCTGAGCCTAAATTATCTTTCAAAGTATTAACACCCATTCCATATAAAATCCCAAAATTAATAACTTTTGCTTGGCGACGCATCTCTTTTGTGACTTCACCTTCTTTGACATCAAAAACCTCCATGGCTACAGCTGTGTGAATATCTTTTCCTTCTTTAAAGACAGATATTAATTTTTTATCACCGGACAAGAAAGCAGCAATTCTTAATTCAACCTGAGAATAATCAAAAGCACAAAAAACATTTCCTTTCTCTGGAATAAATCCATCTCTAATTTTCTTTCCACGTTCTGAACCAACGGGAATATTTTGTAAGTTTGGATGATTTGATGCCATTCTACCAGTTGTAGTTCCTGTTTGTAGAAATGTTGCGTGTAGACGTCCGTCCGCTTCTGAAACTAATTTTGGGATGTTATCAATATAAGTGGATACGAGTTTTTGAATCTCACGGTATTCCAATATTTTATCAATAATTTCATGTTCTGGACGAAGTTTTTGTAAAACTTCTTCTTTAGTAGAGAATTTCCCGGTTGAAGTTTTTCTCATCCCCTTATATTTTAACTCCATTTTTACAAACAATACTTCCGCTAATTGCTGGGGTGAATTAATATTAAATTCAATTCCTGACATTTTATAAATATCTTTTTGTAATCCATTAATTATTTCATGGTATTGTTTTGATAAACTAGCTAGAAATTTTTTGTCTATTTTTACACCATTTTCCTGCATCTTTTTGATAATAGAAATAAGAGGTTTTTCAATATTGTTAAATAATTCATTTATACCCTCCTCTTCAATTTCTGCCATTATCTTTTTATAAGCCCCATCAAAGTTTTCACTTTTTGTATGACTAAAAATATCTTCTAAATCAGGATTTGTTAGGGATGAGTTTAAAAGCCATAAAGCTACTTTTGTTTCTTCTAATTTTTCTGAATCTATTTTAGGTTGTTCTTTTAAAATATCGCTATTTTTATTCCCATCAATAACATCATCTAAAAAATCTTGTTCTGTTTTATTGTTAAGTGATGGAATTATTTCTTTTAGTCTAGAAGTTAGGGTTCTGAATTCTAAATCCATAAATAATTTATGGATTTTATCTGTAGAAACTTTTTCTAGCCATGTTTCTTTTGGTAGCTCTGCTTTAACAGGAACGTCACATTGAATTGTAGCTAACATTTTACTAAATTCCGCTTCCTCTTTATTGTCAGTAAGTAATTTTTGAATACGTGGAGTGATTTTAGCTTTATCAAAATTTTCAGGATTCTTTTTTAATTCTTTATAAATTTTTTCAATCGAACCAAATGTGGTAATTAAAGTTGTCGCTGTTTTTTCTCCAATACCAGGAATTCCAATAATATTGTCTGATGCATCACCGCGCAAACCTTTATAATCAGTCAACATTTTAGGATCAAAACCAAAACGATCTTTGACTGCTTTTTCATTATAAATAACAGTATCTTTAATACCTTTCTTTAAAGTAAAAACCTGAACCTTGTCACCATCAACTAACTGCAAAGTATCCATATCACCAGATGCAATCATCACGTCATAATTTTTTTTAAGTTCAAGTGCTAAAGTCCCTAAAACATCATCAGCCTCATACCCTTCTTTTTCATAAACAGGAATATTAAAAGCTTTATAAAAATCATAAGCTTTTATAATTTGAGAAACTAACTCTGGGTCAGATTTTTTACGACCTGCTTTGTAATCAGTATATGCTTCATGACGATAAGTTGGTTTTGGTAAATCGAATGCCGCCAAGATATAGTCTGGCTTAAATTGTTTAATAATAGAAATAATCATCATTGAAAGTCCGTAGATTGCACCTGTTGGTTCACCCTTACTAGATGAGAAATCAGGAAGTGCGTGATAAGCACGATGAAGAATAGCGTGCGAATCTAAAATAACTACTCTTTGACGTTTTTTTGGTGAAGTTTTTTGGGTTTTTTTTATAGACATTTTATTTTAAATTAATTTATTTGAACTTTTATTTTTCGTGATGTTTCTCCGGTAGATTCAAAAAACATCTTAATAGTATCATCTGGTAAAATATCCTGTATTTTACCAGCCCATTCGACAAGAATTATATTTTCCTGATCTGAAATAATTTCACCCCAACCAATAGATTCAATTTCTTTTGGTGAATTAATACGATAAACATCTAAATGGTAAAAGTTTTTAAATTTATGATGTTTTATTGATTCAATATTTTCTTTTGTTTTTGTTTTTTTAGAAATAACTTCTTTTGAATCTTTTTTATTAGAAAGACTAAATCTTTTTTGTAAAACAAAAGTTGGAGAAATTACCTCCTCGGGTTTTATGCCAAATTGCTCAGCAAAATATTTTGTAAAAGTAGTTTTTCCTGCACCCAAATCACCAAACAAACCAATGACTGTTGCATTGTATTTTTTACCTGTTCTGTCTTCTAATGTCATCTTTAAAAGGAGTGATTTATATATCTCTTCTGCAACATTTTGTAATTCTTTTTCAGATTTTATATTAAATTCCATATTTATAGATTAAGCTTTTTTACAAAAAAATGCGAGTGTTGAAATTTTAAAGTAATAAAAAAGCCCCGCAACACATGTAGTGTGCGGGACTTGTGAGAATTTTAGGATTCTTAACCTTTTGATTTGGATCTGATGACCCACATATCAGTCTGATACCTTCTAACCCCATCAACCGTGCGGTAGATGCCGTTATTAGGTAAACCAGAGATAGAGTTCCCATAATCATCAACAACCTTAATATAATCCAGTTCACCATCCTTAAATCTAGGATCGTCTGGAAATATATTAATATTAGGTTCCATGTCAGATAAGTATGGTTCTGCTTTACCAGACTTACCCTTAATTAAGATTATTGCAATCATTCTATACTTTTTAGTGTAGAAATAATCGAAACCAACCGGCTCGGGTGGTGTATCGTGATTTGTGTAAACACTCTTTTTGGTAAACTCACCACTTTGAATATCAAGCAGTGGTTCAGTTACGCCCAAATCAACAACTGACTTGGTGTCGATATTGGTTTTAACCTCAACCGGCTCTGATTCAGTATTGGCACTAGTCTTGGCTTCGGCAGGCACAGGTTCGGAACTAACCGAATTACTATTATCTGTCGAGGGTTCGTCTTGATTTACCATTACCGAAACGAGAATAACGATGATAACAATCATTATCAGAATTAAAATGTTACTGATGCTGATGTACTTTTTTTTACCTTTTGCTGTCTTATCTTGTTTCACTTGAATATCTTCTCCTTCTAGTTTTTTGTTTTTGTCTTTGTCTTTTTCAACCCCTTTGTTATCAGGATTGCTTTTACAATGTTTAAAGTGGCTTTTATAACCACGTGGTTGAAATTCAGAATGACAATATGGGCACTCTTTCATTTCTGTTTCGTTAGTCTTGGTAGTTGTCTGACTTTTACTAACTGTTTGCTTTGATGGCATTTTTACCTCCGGGTTGAATTAATATGATTAACAATTCTCATTAATATATGAAAAGTGCTGTTTTCCTCTGTTTTAAAATATATCATAAATACTGTATTTGTCAATAAATCGTAATGTTTCAATACCTTTGCAACACTTAACAGTTAAAATACAAAGGTATGGCATACACAACAAACCCTCACCTTCCAAGGGTGAGG
>Ga0136558_1000408_pt1 | contig 24470 bp, 28 predicted proteins | sample AntRauTorckE6833_FD_101391 | JGI IMG/M metagenome (GOLD analysis project Ga0136558, IMG submission 101391) | Saline lake microbial communities from Rauer Islands, Antarctica - Metagenome Torckler E6 #833 | ecosystem: Environmental > Aquatic > Non-marine Saline and Alkaline > Saline | place...
ACCGGTAAAAAAAGAAAATATTTTAAATTAAATTTTGTCATTATTTGCCTCATTCATGTTAGATGGTTAATGCCCCTCAGCATGTCAAAAGTATGGCGGATCGCCTCCTACTTTTCAGTTAATTTATGGGATATTTTTAAAAAAATATCGTGTTACCCCCTAAATCTAAGGACTTTGGATATTGATGCAGTTACGCTATAGTTACTAAAAAAAAAAAATGGCACCCATGGCTCAAAATCCGATTGTCTTATGCATTCTTGATGGGTGGGGCGAAGCAACTGCAGCTCCAGACAATGCCATATCCTCCGCCCACACCCCAACTTGGAATCGAATCAAATCAACATATCCCTTCAGAACGCTGGGCGCTAGCGGTCCAGCTGTGGGTCTACCTGAAGGTCAGATGGGCAATTCAGAAGTAGGGCATATGACCATTGGCTCAGGTCAAATCATGTTTCAAGACTTGCCGCGCATCAGCAAAACCATTGCTGATGGCACGCTCCCCCTGAATCCCGCTCTGCAAGATTTGATCTCAACGCTCAAAAAAACAGCAGGGGCCTGCCATATCATGGGCCTTGTTTCCAACGGCGGTGTCCACAGTCACATTAATCATATTAAAGCGCTGATGGGAGAGCTGCATAAAAATGGTATCTCGGTATACCTTCATGCCTTCCTGGATGGCAGAGACACCCCTCCCGCCAGTGCCAAAATATTTCTCCAAGAATTGATCCATTTCTGTCACCAAAAGCCGAATGTTGACATCGCCACCATCAGTGGACGCTATGATGCCATGGACCGTGATCAAAACTGGCAGCGCACTGAAAAAGCATATAACGCCATCGTTAGCGCACAGGGGCCTATTTTTCAAGATCCGCTGACAATGATTGATCACCTGTATCAACAGGACATCACAGACGAGTTCATCCCCCCTCATGTCAATCAAAATTATCGGGGTGTTGGACCGCATGATGCCTTCCTCATGGCTAATTTTAGGGCGGATCGGGTCCGTCAACTTCTCACCGCCCTTACGGCTGAAGACTTCAAAGATTTTAAGCGCGTGCAAACAGTTTTTGATCACCGCTTTTATGGCATGACGGAATATGCCAGCTGGCTAACCCCTCTTATCACTCCTCTTTTCCCCTCCCAGATGCTCCAGCAAACCCTTGGTGAAGTACTGGAGCAGCAGCAGATGACGCAATACCGCCTTGCCGAAACAGAAAAATATGCCCATGTTACCTACTTTTTTAATGGCGGTCGGGAAGAACCATTTGTCGGGGAAGAGCGCTTGGTCATCCCCACCCCTAAAGTTGCCACTTACGATGAAAAGCCAGAAATGGCGGCCTTAGAGCTAACAGAGCACCTGTGCAAAGCCATCGAAAGTCAGCGGTATGATTTAATCGTCGTCAACTATGCCAATGCTGATATGGTCGGGCACACCGGCAATCTTCAAGCGTCCATCAAAGCCGTTGAGGTTCTTGATACTTGCCTCAACAAGATAGAAGCAAGCGTTCTTACAGCAAGGGGTAAGCTTCTCATCACGGCAGATCATGGCAATATTGAACAAATGCTCAGTGAAAAAAATGGCAAGCCTCATACAGCTCATACGTGCTCGCCGGTTCCAGCAATTTTGATCGGCGCCGATCGAACCTTTCATGATTTGCCGGCAGGCCTTGCAGATATTGCTCCGACTGTTTTAGACTTACTCAATATTAAAAAGCCATCTCACTGGGATGGCCAATCCCTTTTAACATCGGGTAATTCATGAAAAGACCGTTATTTCTTCTCCTCTCCCTATCCTTAACATCTCCCCCTCTCCAGGCCGAGGTCATTCCAACCCTGAATCAAGCCATCAAAACAGATGCTGCCTATAAAAAAATCAATCAACAGCTGGTGGAGTTATCAAAACAAAACCGGTTAACGGAAAGACAGCTCAGCCAAAATGAAACAAAACTGTCTGAACTGGATAAAATCAGGCGCCTAAAAACAGCCACGCTCAAAAAGATGCATGAACAAATGCAAGAGCTGATCAGCGCCATTGGCCGCCTTTCACGGCATGGGCCAGACAATCTCCTGCAGGCATCCATTTCCCCCGATGAATTGATTCGGGGTATTATTTTAATGCGGTCACTCATGAAATGGGCCCATCAAAACAATTTAGTCTTACAGCATGAACTTGGAAATTGCACATCTCTCCGCCAAGAAATGGACACAGAAAAGACCAAGCTGGAGCAAAACCACCTTGTGTTACAAAAGCAATCCCAGAAAATGAAAAAGCTTTTAACACAGCGGCGATCTCTTCTTCACAAAGAGCTTGAGAAACGTCGAAAAATTGCTGAGCAGGTCAAAAGAATGGCACAAAAAGCGAAAAACATTCGAGACTTGGTCGGCAAAATTTCCAATAAACAGCAGCATCAAACCTTGACTACCATTAGCCCAGACACCACCGGTCGCTATGAGATTCTCCCTGTGCAGGGATCTATTATTAAAAAATTTGGGGAGGTTTCCCCAGAAAATCTAGATGGTCTTGGCGTTCTCTTTAACACACGCCCAGGTGCTTGGGTGATTGCTCCCACCACAGGTCAAATTGTTTTTGCAGGTCCATTCCGCCAATATCAAAATATGATTATTATCAGACACCAACGGCAAGGATATTTCACCATACTTGCTGGTCTGGGAACTTTGTCTGCCGATGCAGGGCAAACCGTTGACACAGGGGAGCCCCTCGGCAACATGCCCGCTGGTCCAACGGCACATCTCTATCTTGAACTGCGTAAGAACGATCAAACACTCAATCCCATGAAGTGGATTGAAGGCGTTCACTAAGATGAAAAGCCATGCCTACATCATCGTCTGTACTTTCCTCTTCTGGTCGTTCAACCTTGTGGCTAATTTGTCTGAAGCAGAAACCTTAACACGCTATTTAAAGGCCTTAGAGCACATCCAGAAATACCACCCCACGCTCAGCCAGAAAAGGTTGGTTGAACGGTCAATCGATTCACTTGCTCAATCATTAGATGCCCACGGAAAGCTTATTGACATGCATGAGCAAGCAGATCTCCATCAGCAACTTCGGGGCGAGTTTAAAGGTATTGGCGTTTTTATTCAGAAAAAATCCCCGCATTTTATCATTGATAGGGTGTTAAGCCATTCACCAGCTGAAAAAGCCGGGATTGAAGCCGGTGATATCATTCTGGCCATCAACAACATACAAACAACTGGTTTAACCCTAGAACAAGTGATGCAGCACGTTCAAGCGGATCATCCTCAGGGTGTTAAATTCTCCTTACAAAGGCATAACGATACGTTTGACTACACCTTGAAAAAAGAGAAAATACCCCTCAGTGAACCAAAGCTGACCTATATGAAGGACGTTGCCATTCTAACAATCCCTTCTTTTCTTTCTAAAAATTTTACGGCCAAACTTTATGAACGCATCAAACAGATTGATGAAAAAAAAGCGAAAGGCTTGATTATTGATCTGCGAGGAAATGGCGGCGGCCTAATTGAATCCGGCCTTGCTTTATGTAACCTCTTTATTGAAAACAAGGTCATCACCCAAGTTCAAGAACGTGGCACTTCAAACATTAAAAAATATCTAAGTGGTGGGGGGCTTCTTTTTCCAAACCTTAAAATCATCATCTTAGTGGATGGTGAAACCGCCTCCACATCAGAAATTGTCGTTGGCTGTTTCAAAGATCATAAACGGGCGTTAATTGTAGGCAGTCAGACTTTTGGCAAAGCCTCCATCCAATCATTGATTCGCATCCATCAAGACTGGCTCCTCCAGCTTACAACCCATCATTATCTAACGCCCAATGGTACCTCCATTGATCAACAGGGCATCAAACCAGATGTGCCGCTTTCTCCAGAAACCTCCAACGATTTAGTGCTGGGGAAAGCATTGATTCTCCTCAACTCGGGTCATACTCTTCAAATAAAGAACCCTGACGAAATATCAAAAAAGAGTCAAATATCAGCGATCAACCACCCTCAAAAACCAACCGTAGCATGATTACTATTTATACAAATATCACCTCTCACTCGCTATTGGATCGCTTTCAAAAGCTTATGCTGCCCGTTGACTATCGCTTTATGCCCCTGGATCAGCACCCAGAAAAGACCGCGGCGATCTTTCTCATGAAGGATGAAGGGTCTTTATCTCCAAACTCTTTCCCGCCAGGATCCACCGTCATTCTGATCACCCAACAAGACTCTCTCTCTTTCAACCAAAAGACTGTAAAAACATATCCGTTGAAAATTCCTTTTCGCATTCAAGAGTTGAAAATCTCACTCAAAAAAGCAGCGAGGATCTGCTTAACACATGGCTCCATTCAATTGGCCTATGAAAAGCGCATACTGCTCTGCACAACGTCCAATAAGAAGGCAATCCTCACCGAAAAGGAAGCGCATATTCTTTTGATTCTTTTTCAACACCCCGATCCAAAGGGGCTTTTAAAGGCTGACTTGCTGTACAAAGTTTGGGGATACAAGTCAGACATGGAAACGCATACCCTCGAAACCCATCTCTATCGTTTGCGGAAAAAAATGCGGGATGAGCTTGAGATCGCGCTCATTGAAACAGGGCAGAACCGGGTTTTTTTAGAAAGAAAAACATAGAAGGAATGGCTGGGGTGGCAGGATTCGAACCTGCGCATGACGGTATCAAAAACCGCTGCCTTACCGCTTGGCTACACCCCAATTTAATATCCAAAACATAATGACCCTGCCCAAAAAAAGCAAGTGTCTTTTTGCGCGCATTACTTAGTCAACCTTTCTCTGGCTTTATTGAACACTAGCAACGCCTGCAGCTCTGGCTGTCTCTTGACGTTCTCCTTGATTGTGGAATTGCTGAACAACGCCTTCAACAAAACTTTCAATAAAACGCGCGGGAACTTTTGAATCTTTAGATCCATGCGGCTGCGCAATTGTCTGATCCCCCACCGTTAAATGACTGCCCCGTCTGGTAAGTTTATGGCGCACATATTGCATAAAATGAGAGCCACTTCTCCCCATCTGTCGGGCTTGCTGGTTTAAAATCTTTCCTAAACTGCTGAACTTTAAACGGGATTTTTTTCTAAGGTCCTCGAGTGAACGCTCAGGGTCTACAAGAGACGCCGCTGCAGCGCCGCCTGTGGCAGCTGATCCCGCAGATGATGAAGGTTGCGTCTTTTGTCTGTGCGTATGCTTTTTACGACTTTGTTGTTTTTTCGTTTGTTTTGTAAGGTGTGCGCGCGCTGCCGCATTTTTTTGCGCCATATCCTTTTGCGGGTCTGCTTGCATAATTTGATCCAAGAGAGACTGCTTCACTTCATCTCGCATTCTTACCAGCGCTGCAGCGGGATTTTCTTCCCCTTCTTCTGCAGCTTCAAGAGCAGGTAACTCTCTCATAACGCCCAAAAGCGCTTGATAAGCTTCCTGATGCCCCTCTGCGCTTGGGTTCTCAATAATCTCATCCAGCCAATCCAAATACATTAATTCCAATTCTTGCTGGGTTGGCAAAGGAACAAGATTATTTTTTTTATCCCCTAAAATTGTTTTGAATCGCGCGTAATCTCGGTGGTGCTCCAAAATAAGATTGGTCAATGATGACCCCGATTCACCTATATACCCGGTGAAAGAAGGATCCTCAATCTGCACACCTTCAAGGTCCACAGAAGACTTTGAGTTAAGATTTTTGAGGGAATTCATTGAATCACTCAGACCGTTGTAAGCACTGACCTCAATTCCTCTCTCACCCTCTCTTAAGTAAATACCTTTCGCTGCGATGACTTCTCCCTCAGGGCTAATAATAATTGTTCGGGGAACACCTACTTTCATTTCGCCATATGGAAGCTTAATAAGGTCATGCGCGTGTAAGTTTTTGGCTCTGGAGAAAAAGGGAACTGGGCCCTGAGCGTCCCAAAAATAGTGCAGTGTTGAGCGATCACTCATGCCCTTAATATTTTGAAGCGTCCCATATGGATAGGTCACTTGAGCTTTATCCTGGTAATGGAGGTAAGAAAGAACACTCAACGTCATCCGTTGGAATTGCTTGAACGAATCTGCATAATTCTGTTCAGACAGTTTTTTTAAAAACCCGCTTTCTAATACTGCGCCTTTGTGGCTCTGGGTATAGAGAGTTGTCATACTAGAGACGATATATAAAATTGCTCCATGATAGCTTTCTGTAGCGTCTTGAAAGGCTGTCATAAGGTTATTTTCCGGATCTTTTGCCGTTTTTATTGAGCGGGCGTTTATAAATGTTCTTTTATACGCCTCTAAAAAAGAGCTCATTCTCTCTTGCGCCATTGTAGCAACTTGGATATCAACGGGTGATAAAGAGTAATCCATCCCATCAACACGCCACTTTTCCTGCAAAAAGGGCTGCAGCAGGATCTGTTGCTGATCCTCTGAGAGATCTTCATGCTTTCCAACTGGAAAAACCACTGCCTCTACTGACAAAGAAAAAATAAAGAAAAGAAAAAGATGTTTCATAATAGCTCTGTATATCATTTAAAAGGATATATTAATCTTTTTTCAATATTTCAAGGTTATTAATATTCATGGAAATTTTAAAAACCATTTGAAAATTCCTTACCCACCGTATCCTCTTTATCTTAAAAGAGAGAATAATCCATATTTTCTCTTGGTTTGGTTGCCACTCAGGCCTTATAAAGAGGGAACATGACTATCAACATGAAAAATATTTTAGTGGTCGGCCCAACCGCCTCTGGCAAATCAGGCTTTGCAAAAGCAGTACAAAGCCGGGCGGGGGGCACCATTGTGAATGCCGACAGTTGTCAGGTTTATCAAGATGTGCCGATTTTATCGGCCCAGCCCCAGTTGAAAGATCTAAAGCAAACGCCGCACGCTCTGTACACGTTCATTCCCCCCGATCACTCCTACAGTGTTGGTCAGTATTTGGATGATGTCCACACCCTTCAAAATACAAAGCTACTTACGCCTCTTACCTTTGTTGGCGGCACAGGCCTTTATCTCAGCGCCCTAACCAAAGGTCTGGATGTTGGGCCTTCCAGTGCAGAAATCCGCAACAAAGCCCATGAGGATGCAAAGCAGCTGGGACATGATGTCATCTATCAACGCCTTCAAAAAGCCGCACCAAATTTTTCTGTACACCCCAACAATCATCAACGTCTTTTGCGCGCCTATGAAATTTATCTGGCTGAAAAGCAAGAAACAGCGCCATCAGAAACTCAGCTCAAGCTACCTCCTCTTACTGAAGTTTATGTTATTTTACTCAATCCGCCCGCAGATGCGTTGCGACAAAAGATCAAGAGTCGTCTTGGCCAAATGATGGAAGAGGGTGCTTTAGATGAGATAGAAGCCCTGAAAAGAAAATACCCAAACCTTGGCACCACCGCCCAAAAAATTATCGGCGTCAAGGAGCTTTCAGACTATCTAGACGGCAAAGGGACGCTCGCAGATGCCCAAGAAAGAATTTACATTCGCACCTGCCAATACGCCAAAAGACAACGCACGTGGTTTCGCCATAAAATTTCTGTCGATAAAGTCATCGATACAGCGTGGGATCTAGCTGATGTCAAAGAGGTGGTTCAAAAAATCACGTGCCCGTAGAGCCAAACCCACCCGCGCCGCGCTCTGTGCCTTCTGCAATGCTGTCTGTTTGTTGAAATGAAGCGCGTGTAACAGGCGCAACAACAAATTGGGCGATGCGCATTCCATGCTCTACTACAAATACCGCCTCACAATGATTGATTAACAGGACCTTGATTTCGCCACGATAATCAGCATCAATGGTTGCGGGACTGTTTAAAACCGTAATACCATGCTTAAAAGCCAGGCCCGATCTCGGCCGAATTTGAATTTCATAGCCATCGGGAATAAGGGCCTTTAAGCCCGTGGGGATCAGCACGCGGGCTCCCGCTGCTACCACAACTGACTTTCCATCCAAGGCTGCACAAACATCAGCCCCAGCGCTTCCAGCAGTGGCGTAAAAAGGAATCGGGTTATCTCCCGCATGAACCAATCGTTCCATTTTAATATCTACCATCATCGTTACTCCTTCCATGCATGATACGCACGCACCACACCACATGCGTAATTTTTAACAGATATAGACTGATAGTTTGCCTCTTCTAAAAGCTGGCAAAATGTCTCTGGCGCCATAAATGTTTCAATACTCTCAGCTAAATATTGATAAGCCGCCTCATTTTTGGCAACCCATTTTCCCATCAGGGGCAACAAGCCAAAAGCATAGCCATCATAGATCCTTTTAATCACCTGGCTTTTGGGTTGGCTGAATTCCAAGCAATGAAAAGAGCCGCCGGGCACCAAACACCGATAACTTTCTTTCAAAGCGGCCTGAACATCAGACACATTTCGAATGCCAAAGGCAATGGAATACGAATCAAAAGCATCTGATTCAAAGGGCAAACGCTCTGCATTGGCGTGTATCCAGTCAATATTTTTAAAGAGACCTTGATTAAACAGCTGATCCTGGCCCTTTTTGAGCATCTCTTCATTTAAATCAGTTGCAACAATCTGATAATCAAGGTTGTTCTTTTCCAGTCGACGTACAAGAGCGGCTGTAATATCACCCGTTCCAGCAGCCACATCCAGATGCTTCAGACCGGGCTTTAGCGGAAAGTCAGCAACAAATGATTTTTTCCAAAGACGGTGTTGAAATCCACTCATTAAGTCGTTCATCAGATCATATCGATCAGAAACATCGGAAAAAATCTTTTGAACACCCTCTCTTTTTTCTTCAGGGGTCACTTTTTGAAAACCAAAGGGAGTTTGTGTCATGTGGTGCCCTTTCTAACAATCCGCCCAGTTGACCGTATAATAAAAATTTTAAATGTCAAAATTGTCTGTGCGCCCATCTGTTTTTATACAATTTAAAATAAAATGAGTATTTTTTTAGTTTTACATCCTAGGGTTGATGTTTTAAACCTAATTTCTATGACAGTGCATTCGCTTTACACATTCAAAAAAATAATTGGATTCAGTGCCTTAGTCCTATCTTCTGCCTTTGCCATGTTTTGTATGTTCTTTGGCTCAGGCAATCTTATTTTTCCTCTGGCAATTGGTCAAAAAACAGGCAGCGCCTATGTGTACGGCATTCTCGGACTTACAATAACCGGTGTCATATTACCATTCTTCGGTTTGATTGTGACGTTTTTATTCCAAGGATCTTATCAAAACTTTTTCAAAAATTTTGATCGTCGATTCGGCATCGTCATGCCCCTTGTTATATTATCACTGATGGGCCCTTTTGCTGTTATGCCCCGGTGCATTACAGTTGCTCATGGAAGCTTTCTTCTGGTATCGCCCGATACTTCCATCTGGCAATTCAGTCTTTTCAGTTGCTTCATCATCTATATCCTGTCCTTTGACAAAGGCAAAATCGTTCCTCTTCTTGGCAGCGCGTTAACCCCGATCCTGCTGTTTTCACTGGGAATGATTATTTATTCAGGGATCTCCGCAGCCCCTAAAGCGCCGCTCAACCCAGAGACGCAAAAGGCTTTTTTGACCGGGATGCATGATGGGTATCAAATGATGGATTTATTGGCCGCTTTCTTTTTTTCTGCAACGGTCGTCTCTTATCTCAAAGCAAAGCTCAGCCATAAAAAAATCTCCGCAACATCGCGCGTACAACTCATCGTAGCCTCGCTCACATTGGGGGCCCTCTTCCTGGCTGTGATCTATGCCTTTCTCATTTATCTGGGCGCTGCCTACAGTCAAGAATTAGCAATTGTTCCAGTTGAGTCTCGCCTGGCTTACATTGCTCAAAAAACCCTGGGTCATATTGCCGGACCTATGGTTGCAACCGCCGTGGGTCTTGCGTGCATTACAACGGCTATTGTTCTCACATCGGTGGTAAGCGACTATTATCAGAAAGTACTATTTCGCTCAAAAATATCTAAGGGGGCAACCAATGTCTTGATTCTCACCATAACTTTTTTTATTTCAACGCTCAAATTTAACGGCATCGCTCAATATCTCTCCCCAATTCTCACCTTTCTTTACCCTGGCATCATTATGATGACGCTCCTGTCTCTTGGACAAAAACTGTTTAATTGGCCCTATCCACGTTGGATGATTGTGGCGGTTTTTGTCCTTACCTTTCTACGAATGGTTCTAAATTAGTAAAAAACCAAATCCTTTTTTATTTTAAGGTTTTTTTAAAATTAAGAATCAACTAAAGATAAAGAACCCAATAACAAAGGAAAAGATATGAGTGTACTTGTTGGCCAGGAAGCGCCTAATTTCAAAGCAACAGCTGTCATGCCTGATAATGCCATTATCGAAAATTTTGATCTCAAAACATATTTAAACGGCGAAAAAGGATTTCTTTTCTTTTATCCGCTCGATTTTACGTTTGTCTGTCCGTCAGAAATTTTAGCGTTTCACAATCGCCATGAAGACTTCAAGAAACGCGGGGCCAAGCTGGTTGGCATCAGTGTTGATTCACAGTTCTCCCATCTCGCGTGGCGGAACACGCCCGTTGAAAAAGGCGGGATTGGGCAAATCAGCTTTCCCCTTGTTGCTGATCTAACGAAATCTATTGCCAGAGACTATGACGTTCTCATCAATGACTCCGTCTCTCTCAGAGGGTCTTTCTTAATTGATGAAGATTTTGTTGTACGCCACCAAGTTGTTAATGATCTTCCTCTGGGCCGAAACGTTGATGAAGCACTTCGTATGGTTGATGCCTTGAACTTCCATCAAGAGAACGGCGAAGTTTGCCCTGCCAACTGGCGCACCGGTGAAGAAGGCATGACCCCCACAGCTGCGGGTGTTTCTTCGTATCTATCAAAGAACGCTTCACGCTTGTAAATATATAACAGGCTTTTAGCACAACTCAGGAGGGGGGATTTCCCCCTCTTTTTTTATGGCCTTAATTTTTATGACCTGAAGAATTTGACTGCACGATGAACTGATACCCAAAATTCACAAGCGCGTCTTCATCCTCGAAAAGATCCTTCACCTGTTTCACAAAAGCGTCAACATCTTTGTAAGGCACCATTTCTTTTGCCTTTGAGGCATCAATGAAATGAACACCATCAATCACATTAAACTGGCATTTTTCATCTTTATAATGCAGTTCTTCATTCAATTTTTCCCCAGCGCGCATACCGGTAAAAACAATCGGGATCTGCGTGTAGGGTTTATACCCAGAGAGCTCGATGAGCTTTTCTGCCATTTTAACCACACGGACAGGCTCTCCCATATCAAGAACAAAGACGCCCCCTTGATAGGTCTCTTTTAACGTGCCCAGCGCCGCGGCCTGCAAAACCAAAGAAACCGCCTCTTGAATGGTCATGAAAAATCTTGTCATGTCTTTATCGGTAACCGTGACAGGTCCCCCGCGGGCGATTTGTGACTGAAACAAAGGAATCACCGACCCCCGTGAGCCCAAAACATTCCCAAAACGAACGGCCGCAAAACGTGTTTTAGATTGGCTGAGATCACAAGCCTGACAGATGATTTCTGCTATTCTTTTGGTAAGTCCCATGGTGTTTGAAGGATTGACAGCTTTGTCGGTTGAAATCAAAATCATGGAGTCAGCCTGAAAGTCCATGGCCAGTTTGGCAACGTTCCATGTCCCAATCACGTTATTTTCAAAAGCTGCTTTGGGATTCACCTCTGATAAAGGCACATGCTTCATAGCGGCTGCATGAAAAATAACGTGGGGGCGATATTTTTTGAAAATTAGCCGCATGGCGTCCTGATCAGAAACATCCGCCATCAGCGGTATCCATTCATTGGCACATCGATTTTGTCGAAGCTGCTGATCGATTTCATATAAGAAATACTCAGACTGGTCCAAAATCAGCGCCCTTTTCGGACCAAATTTCATAATTTGGGTAACGATTTCACTGCCAATGCTTCCCCCTGCCCCGGTGATCAGAACCGTTTTGTCATGGATCAATGTTGCAGGCAGCTCATTGGTCAGCTCCACCCGTTCACGACCAAGCAAATCCTCAATCGCAACTGGCTTTAGCGTTAGCTGATTGGTTTGCAAAGGATTCAAATCAGCAACCCGAAGTGTTTCAAGATCATGGCTTTTTGCCGCGTCAAAAATTTGCTCTAATATTGATCCAAACAGGCGCGCATCAACAACTATAAACAACGTACCTTCTCGATAGGCCCGCTCACCATGCCAGCTCATAAACTTTGAAAAGGTGAGAACGCGCACGCCATGAATTTTTTGGGCGCTATGTTTTTCTTTTTTATCCGTGACGACGGCATAATCAACCTTAAAAGGATTTTCACGGGTTTTGTTATAGCGCAGAAAAAGGTCGATACTGGTTAGGTTCCCAAATAAAATCACCTGGGTTTGACCAGCCGCTTTCTTGCGCTCAAACATGAAATATCGATAGAGCACGCGGGGGAAGGTTAAAAAAGTCAGAAATATAAAGGTCGCAATGATCAGCGTTGTCACCCTGAGCGGGAGACCAATATGATAGACATGCCGCAAAAGGAACAGACTGAGCAAGAAGCTCAAGTTTGTGTAAACAGCCACATAGGCAATCGACAATAAATCACTAAAGGACGTGTAGCGCCATGACGGCTGAAACGTTCGAAAAACGGCAAAGTTTATAATGCAAAGCGCCAGATAGATAGCATTAACGGCCCAAAACCCAACGGTGTGCGGGGATGTCAGAAAACGATCTAATACCTCCCACTCAATGGCATAGACGGTAAAATAAAAGGCCGCATATGCAAAAACGACATCTAAAAAAACAACAAGTAAATTTCTAAAAAAAGAAGGGGTCATATATTTTTTCATTCAAGATACTCAATACCGCGTTGAATTTGAAGTTTTTTATTACCTTGCTCGAAAAGCTTTTTTTTAGCTAAAGTGTTTTTATGTCTTTAAATTTTCTTGAGATCGTCCTGCTCATTTCCTTATCTTTGACGCTCATCGTCTTAGCAAGTGGAATTGTCGTTATGCTGAAAGGTGGTCCCTTAAATGAAAAATATGGTACAAAACTCATGCGCTGGCGGGTGTTTTTACAAGGTATAAGCCTTGCTCTTCTCGCTCTGGTCATTTTACAAAAAGGATAAATATGGTTCAACTTACACGCATTTATACAAAAGGGGGAGACAAGGGCAAAACATCGCTGGGCGATGGCACCCGTGTTTCAAAAAGTGCAGCCCGCATCCAAGCCATCGGCGCTGTCGATGAGTGCAATTCTGTTTTGGGGGTTGCCGCCTTATATCTTGAAGTCATTCCCTTGTCTGATATTCGCCGCATTCAAAATGATCTGTTTGATTTGGGCGCTGATCTCTGCATTCCCTCAACAGAAAATAAACTGACTGTCTCAGATCAACAAGCCACGTGGCTGGAGAATCAAATTGATCTCATGAACGAAAAACTAAATCCGTTAAAATCATTTATCCTGCCTGGGGGAACAAAGGCTTCTGCCTATCTTCATCATGCCCGCACAAGTGTCAGATCTGCAGAACGATTGGTTGTCGGCGTCGCTGAAAAAGAAGCGATCTCAAGCGCTGTTGTTCAGTATTTGAATCGATTGTCCGACTATTTATTTGTCGCTGCCCGCACTGAAAACTCTTATGGAGAAAATGACGTTCTATGGGAACCCGCCAAAAATCGATAGAGTTAAAAAAGAGCTCAAAAAAGACACCAGAACACCAAGTTGAACCTTCATTGGTAGATGAAAGTCAAAAGTCTTCCCCTGTTAAAGAAAAAGAGTTAGACCCAACGCGCTATGGTGATTGGGTTAAAAATGGTCGGTGCATTGACTTTTGATTCCCTCCACCTTGATTTAGAAAAAGTGGTTGTGGCCCATCCTCCTGTTTTTTATTCAAAACCCATAAGCTTTAAAGCAAAGAATCGATCGTTGATCCATCTGGTCGGCGCCAATGGCGCTGGCAAATCTTCTCTCTTAAAAGCCCTGGCAGGTCTAGTCTCTGTTCACGCAGGGACGATAAACGGGCATTCCCCAAAAAACGCCCCTTCTGACAGGTGTTACCTTTGCACAAACCAGGGGCTTAATAGAGATATCACCGTGAAACAGCAAATAAAGCTGTGGCATTTACTCTATCAAAATCCCGCCTCATGGCAGGCCAGCTTAGAGCCGTTTAATATTGAGGGCCTTCTCACTCAATCCATCCGATCTCTCTCCAGCGGCCAACGTCAACGAGTGGCTCTAACAAGGTTGGTGACAAGTCATAAGCCCATTTGGCTTTTGGATGAGCCCATGAATAACCTAGACAGCCAGCATCGAAATTTTTTATCTAAGGTGATGAAGGGGCATATTGAAAAGGGGGGGATGATTATTTATACCGGCCATGAACCGATGCCAACGCTCTCCCCTCAGATCATTTCTTTAGAGTGTGAAGGATAAAGTCATGAGGTTGCATCTTTATCGTGAATATCTTTTTCTGAAATACAACACCTCCTTAGCCATTATAGCTGTTGGAATATTTGTGCTGTTTTGTCAACTGCTTCACTGGATAGGCGTTGAAGCATCTCTCTCCCCCGCCCATTTAAAAAACATGCTTTGGTTGTTGTCTTTGATCGGTTTATTTCTAACAGCAGATCATGTTTTTAAAGAGGACATTGATCAAGGTCTGTTGATGCATCATCATCTTGAAAACGTGAACTTTTATATCCTGACGTTAATGCGTTTTTTCTCCTACTTTCTTCTGGTTATTCTACCCCTTGCCCTGAGTAATATCATGATTTCAGGCCTTTTTAATTTAAAACCATCCCTATCCGATTTCAGTTATTTTCTTGTTTTATTTTGCCTGTATGCTTTTGTGATCTTGAACGCTTCCCTGTTGACACACGGGTCGCAACAGCAAAAAGGGCTCATGTTTTTGATTTCCATTCCTTTGATGATTCCGATCTTTTTATGCCAAGTTATTTTACTGGATAAAGCCGCCCTTTATTTAACGATAGACAATCCTTTACTATTACTTGCGGGACTATTTTTGTTTTTTGTCCCCTGTTACAGTGCTATGGTAATGTATTGTTTAAAGCTCTCCGTAAAAGTATCATGATCACTTTTTTTCAGCCCAAGGTCTTTCAAAATCTATGTAATCGCTCATGGGTCTGGCTCATGATATCCATGATGTTTTGTCTCAACATTGGGTATTTTTGGGCCTTGTTTTTCTCACCCATCGATGCACAGCAAGGCCCCATCGCAAAAATCATGTTTATCCATGTTCCCGCAGCCTGGATGGCTTTGATGTGTTATGCCTGTCTCGGTCTTTTTTCACTGTCATACCTTTCTAGTAAAGCCTGGGTTTCTCTGTATTTGGCGCAGAGCGCCGCTCGGGTTGGATGTGTTTTTACCCTTGTTTGCCTCATATCAGGCAGTCTGTGGGGCCTCCCCACTTGGGGAACCTGGTGGGTTTGGGATGCCAGGCTTACGTCTGTTTTGATTCTGTTTTTTCTCTATCTTTCCTATCTTCTGCTCTCAAGCACGTTCCAGAATCAAGAAAAGGCCGCAAAGTTTTCAAGCGCACTGGCTCTGTTGGGCTTGGTAAACTTGCCAATTATCAAATGGTCCGTGGACTGGTGGTCAACTCTTCATCAACCTGCAAGCATCAGCAAGCTTTCAGCGCCCTCCATGCACTGGTCTTTTTACGTGCCCCTCATCATTATTTCTTTTGGTTGGTTCTGCTACACGGTCTTTGTCATGATGTGTGCGGCCCAAACAAAACTTATTGAACAATCAAGGAAAAACGTATGACTTTCTGGTGCCTGACCCTAAGCTATATCATTGGCTTTTCAAGTTTGTTTTCTCTTCTGATTTTAACCATCTTACGGTATTATAAAGCTGTTAAAACTAAGAGATCCTCATGTCTAGATTGACCCTTTTTATATGTCTTTTATCAGTCGCACTCTTTGAATCTATGGGCGCCCCGACTGCAAAGTGGCAATCCTCCCGTCAGGGTCAAGAAACCATTGTTGATCTCTCTCATCCTAATCCCCCTGCAGAGGTTTCTACGCCCCCAAAAAAGGCTGAAAGCCCGGAAGAAGGATCTGATGGGATTCTTTCTTCTCTTGACGATGGTACCTTTGATGAGGAGATACCCGCTGAGGAAGCAAGTACAAACACCGCGGAAGATGACGACGATGACTTAATGCTTGAAGGCTTAGAAGACGATGATGACGACGATGAAATTGAAGACAATGACATGGCTGATGATGAAGATTCCAGCGATGACTAGACAGACATCTTAAACCTTGACCCTTGTCTTCCATGCAAAAATTCTCTAAACAACAACTCTCTCTTTACCAAAATATTGCAACCATGGGGTATGTGGGCTACCTGCCCTATCCGGGAACCGCTGCATCATTCGTAACGCTCCTTGTTGGTTATCCGATTGTTTTTTTGATGGGGATTCCTGTATCCCTTTTTTTGTGCTTACTGGTTTTATTTTTGGGTAGCGTTGCCTGTGCCGTTCTCATGAGAATTCGTCCCCACCTCAAAGATCCGCGCGATTATGTCATTGACGAATGCGCCGGGCAATTGATTGTAATTCTCGGCATCATGATGCTCCAGTTCTCTTCTTTATCATCACAGGTGGTGGGGTTTCTTTTATTTCGTTTTTTTGACGGGATAAAGCCGTGGCCGATATGCCTGATCAATAATTGGCGTCCAACATCGCCTGGCCTGAAGTCCACCGCGTTGATGTTTGATGATGTTTTAGCGGCTTTCGCCAGCTTGGTTGTTCTCTATTTTATTTATGCCTAAGAGGATTGCTCTTCAGAATGCCTGAAATAGTTTTCAAGCTTTGCCGTATACGCGCGAAAAAGATCGGCCGATCCATCCTTTTTTGTCAGCCTCTTTGTCTCGGTGACCAACTCTCTTAATTGATGATACGTATCATAAGAAAGATTGTCCTTCTGCGCCTTAAGTATTTTTTGACAAATATCCAAAACAAACTGCAGTTTTACCCACTCTTGTTCTTTAACACGAATCGTCATATCATCCTGAGCAGCTTTAAAACCACTATAAACCATGTGCTCCATTTCGGCCGTCGTAAGCCCATGCCCAGGTTTCACTTCGATAGCTTGATATACACCCGTCGTCTTTTCTTGGGCGCTGACCGTGAGCAACCCATCTGCATCCACATCAAACGTCACTTCGATGCGGGCAAACCCTGCAGGCAGAGGAGGAATACCCTTAAGGCTAAAGCGTCCTAACGTTCGACAGTCCGAGGCCATTTCACGTTCACCTTGCACCACATGAATAGACATCGCGGTTTGATCATCTTGATAGGTTGTAAATTCTTGTGTCACTTGGGCTGGGATCGGACTATTCCGCGGCACAATTTTCTCAGCTATGCCGCCCATCGTTTCAAGGCCAAGAGACAACGGAATCACATCCAGTAAAAGCGAGTCACTTCCGTGGGTCAAGGCCCGTGCTTGAATGGCTGCCCCCTCAGCAACAACATGATCGGGATTGAGATCAGCTAGCGGCTTTTTGCCAAAATACTGTTCTAAGAGACTTTGAACCGGTTTTAAGCGGGTCGACCCTCCAACTAAAACACACGCCTGAATGGTATCTTTTGATAGGTTGGCCGCATCAAATGTTTGATCCAAAAGGGTCTCAATTTTGGTCAAAAAGGGCCTCAAAAGTGTCAAAAAGTGCTCAAAACGGATCGAAAAAGACATGTTTTGCCCCCTAAAAGAGACGTTTTTTTCAGCTTTTTCTCCCTGCGTGAGCTGTTTTTTTAGGTCCTCAGAAACCTGTAACAGGCCCTGTTCCTCGGTCTGACTCAATGTCTCAAGCTGATAGCGTTGCTGCAAATCGATCATCACCAGCCGATCAACATCATCTCCGCCTAAAAGCGTGTCACCGCCTGTAGCAAGCACTTGAAAAATATTATTTTCGAGGTTTAAGATAGACAGGTCAAACGTCCCGCCTCCCAGATCAAAAATCAGAAACAGCCCATTTTTTTTCTGATCTAAACCAAATTTAATAGCCGCTGCTGTTGGTTCAGAGATCAACCGAAGCACTTTCCAGCCAGCCAGCTTCGCTGCAAGCCGTGTTGCCCCCCGTGCACGCTCAGAAAAATACGCCGGAACGGTGATAACAGCATGATTGATCTCTTCTCCTAAAATTTCTTGCGTTTTGATCTTAAGATGTTTCAAGATTTCTGCTGAAATTTCAATGGGATTACTCAGGCGATTTCCAAGGGTGAAACGGGCCATTTCCCCAGCCTCTGATGGTAAATAGTCTAGTTTGGGCAATGCTTCTTTGAGTTGATGAATGTCAGGATCCATAAGCCTTTTGACAGAAGCTGCCACATGCTGATGCCCCTTTTTCTGAAGCGCCTTCGCATCTCGACCAACTTGAAATTGGTCTTCTGCCAATGCAACGATTGAGGGCACAATAGTGGCGCCCTCAATTTCAAGTATCTTTGGACCTTGTTCATCAACAATCGACACAAGGGAGTGGGTTGTTCCCAGATCGATTCCCACTGCTTTGATACTATTATTATTTTGATGGCTGCCTGTTTGACCAGGTTCCATAATTTGAAGAACCATTTGATTTCCTTTAGCTACATCTCTCAATAAGCTGGTCTAGAAACCTTAACCTCTGCCATAACTTTAACAAGACGTCTTTTTCAATTTCTTTATTGCCTTTTTCAGAAAGCGCGTCAAGAAAAGCTGATACGGTTTGATTCATCCGCACGTTGATATCGGCAAGAACACCAGCTTTGTCAGAGGGCTTTTGCGCCAGTCTCTCTTCAAGCTCCATAACTTCCATTAAAGTCTCCTGATCTTGAGTAGATGCGTCACCCTCAATTCCATAATGAAGCAGAAGGTAGCGCGCGGCATTACTTGTTTTTTTCATTTCGGTGTAATACCGATTGATAAGCCCCGCGTTTATCTCTCCTGTGGCTAAAGATTGCTTTTGATCCGGGTGATTTTGCCGCTGAAGCTCAAAATAAGTGTTTTTTAACTTTTCTAAATCAACTGGTAAAGTTAAGGGAAGATCAAAAAGATCAAAGGGGTTAATGATCTCGGCATCAGACATGAAATGACTCTCCACACCCACAACGTCCTTTTTCATTGGGATTTTTAAAGACAAATCCCGATTCAAGCTCTGTTGTTTGGAAATCCATTTCACTGCCAAGAATAAAAAGAATGGCTTTAGGATCAATGAAAACTTTAAAATCCTGACAGTCTATAACTTCATCATATTTTTCTTGATGCTCGGCGAACTCTAAGGTGTAAGAAAGTCCGTTACATCCTTTGGTGCGCGTTCCAATGCGCACACCCATGCAAGGTTTTTCCCTTTGGCTTAGCAGAGCTTTGATCTGATCTTTGGCCCGATCTGTTATCTGAAGAGGCGATTTATCCATCTTTATAATCAACGATGACTTTTTTTTGTTTGATAATCTTTAATCGCTGATTTGATGGCATCTTCCGCTAAAACAGAACAGTGGATTTTAACTGGGGGCAATTCTAAATACTCCGCCACATCTCTATTCTTAATTTCAAGGGCCTCATCAATGGTTTTTCCCTTGATCCACTCCGTGATAAGAGAGCTCGAAGCAATTGCCGATCCACAGCCAAATGTTTTGAACTTAGCATCTTCGATGCGCCCATCATCGCTGATTTTTACTTGAAGCTTCATCACATCACCGCAGGCAGGCGCGCCCACTAAGCCTGTGCCGACCTGATCGTCCTTCGCATCTAAACTGCCAACATTTCTTGGTTTTTCGTAATGATCTATTACTTTTTCACTATAAGCCATTTTTATCTCCTTGTACTATATTTTGGTTTTTTTAATGACCGGACCATTGAATTGATTTCAAATCAACGCCGGCTTGAGCCATTTCCCATAAAGGGCTCATTTCTCGTAGGTGGGTGACAGCAGCGATAATATCCTCAGCTGCTTGGTCAACTTCTTCTTGGGTTGTAAATCGGCCTATGCCAATGCGCAAAGACGTATGTGCTAATTCTTCCTCCACGCCCAACGCCTTGAGAACATATGAAGGCTCAAGAGAGGCAGATGTACATGCAGATCCCGATGAAACAGACAAGTTTTTGATACCCATCATAAGTCCTTCTCCTTCAACGTGGGCAAAACTTATATTTAAGTTGCCAGGATAACGCATGATTGGATCTCCATTTAAATAGATCTGAGGCAAGCTTTCCTTGAGCTTTTGATATAATCGGTCACTCAACTTTTGAATCTGTGCAGACTCTACAGCCATTTCTTTCTGAGCAATTTCACATGCTTCTCCTAATCCGACACATAAGAAAGCAGAAAGCGTGCCCGAACGCATTCCTCTCTCTTGACCGCCACCACTGATCTGAGAAACCAGACGCACGCGGGGCTTACGTCGAACATACAACGCACCAATGCCCTTGGGACCGTACAATTTATGACCTGAGATGCTCAATAAATCTATGTTCATCTCCTCAACGTCTATGGGAGTTTTCCCCACAGCTTGGGCTGCATCTGTATGGAAAAAGACGCCGCGCTTGCGACATAAAGCACCAATTTCTTTCAGCGGCTGTATCACTCCAATTTCGTTGTTAACAGCCATCACCGAAACCATTAACGTCTCTTCACGTATAGCCTTATTGAGAGTCTCCAAATTTACCAAGCCATTTGGTTCTACATCGAGGTACGTAATGTCAAATCCATTTCTTTCAAGCCAACGACAGGATTCAAGCACACATTTATGCTCTGTTTTACAGGTGATGATGTGTGTTTTTTTGTCCCGATAAAATTCTGCAACCCCCTTAATCGCCAAGTTATTTGACTCTGTCGCACCTGAGGTGAAGATGATTTCTTTAGGGCTGGCATTAATAATATTGGCAACCTGCTTTCTTGCCTTTTCAATCGCTTGTTCCGCTTGCCAGCCATGATAATGGGTCCGTGAGTGTGCATTTCCAAAAATCTCTGAAAGAAAAGGCATCATTTTTTCTGTAACACGCGGATCACACGGTGTTGTTGACTGATAATCGAGGTAAATGTGGTTATTTTCTGACATAAGCTATCCTACTATTTATTTTGTCTCGTTTGATTAAAAAGCTGAATCCAGGCTTTTGAAAAATGGTCTAAGTCTGATTGCGTTGTTTGCCAACCACTACTAATACGTAGAGCTGTTTCAGCAACATAATCCTGAGGTATCATCGCCTTGATAACCCGTGATATCGAAACTTTTCCAGATGAACAAGCGCTGCCCGCACTAACTGCAAACCCGGCCAAATCCAATGACATCACTTGTGTATGGTTTGGCACACCGGGCATGGTAATATTGGTTGTGTTACAAACACGCGGCGCTTGCCCGCCAACAACAACAGATTCTGGCGCTGCCGTGCGTAAAACTGTTTCAAGATGATCATGCCATTTTCTAAGATGCTGCAGATCAGGCATATTTTCTAAAGCCGCCTGCCATCCACAAATGGCCATAATGTTTTCAGTTCCAGATCTGCGGCTTTTTTCCTGACCGCCCCCGCGCATCAGACTTTGCAAAGAAATAGTCTCTCGTAGAACCAAAGCGCCTATACCCTGAGGCCCGCCCATTTTGTGGGCACAGAGAGTCATGGCATCGATTGCAAGTTTAGAAAATGAAAGAGGGACCTTCCCCAGTGCTTGCGAAGCATCAACATGTACGAACACGTGATCATATGCATGCGCTAACCGAACTATGTCTTCCAAGGGTTGAATAACGCCTGTCTCATTATTCGGGGAATTAACGGAAATCAGCACCAATCCTTGATCAGCACATGTAGACAGTTTTTTTTCAAGGTGCGCCAGATCAATCACCCCTGATTCACTAACCTTCAGCATCTCTCCTTTTTCAAGGGCTTTGAAAGCGCTGTCATGTGCGGTTGGGTCCATTAAAACAACATGCCAAGGAGCTCCTCGCAAGAGATGATTGTTACCCTCTGTTCCGCCACTGGTAAAAACAACATGATCTGGATGCGCCTCAATGCTTTCAGCAAGTGTTTTGCGCGCTCTTTCCAGAAGCCTGCGGGTGTTTTGACCCCAATGGTGCACTGAAGAAGAATTTCCTAACGCCATTTGCATGGTGTGGCTGATGCCCTCAAGGTAAGCGGGCAGCGGTGGCGCCGTCGCGTTATAATCCAAGTAAACCCTCTTAAGCATTTTTACTCTCATACATGAAAGAATACGCGGAATCACTCACTCCAGACTGATGCCTTCTTAGCGCATCTTTTAGCGAGATGCCCTGTAAATAGGATAGAATTTGATCCCCAAGATCAGCCCACAAATAATGGGTCAAACAACGTGCACCATTGGCCATACACCCTTTTTTACTGTGCGGCACACATCGGGTTACCCGCATAGGCTCATCCACTGCTTGAATCACATCTGCAATAAATATATCTCCAGTGCTCTTGCTCAAACGATACCCTCCACCAGCACCTCGGATACTCGATACAATCTGATGACGGCGCAGCTTATTAAAAATTTGCTCAAGATAACTAAGAGAAATGCTTTGACGCTCCGCAATAGAAGAAAGTGAAACGGGCCCGTTTTTCTCATTCAAAGCTAAATCGAGAATGGCCATTACGGCGTATCTTCCACGTGTTCCAAGCTTCATTGTTGTTTTTCCCTATAAAAAAAGCTAATCTCCAGTGAACTTAAACTAAAATACTTGACTAATTTAGTCAAGTTTAATTGAGGCACACCCAATGGCAGACATCGTTATTCCAGGCCCCGCAGGGCGGTTAGAAGTAAAGCACCACGCTCAGATAAACAATCCTGAAGCTCCCACGGCTCTTGTTCTGCATCCACATCCTCTTCATGGCGGGACCATGAATAATAAAATGACATATACCCTTTACCAATCGTTTTATCGCGCTGGGTTTCACGTTTGTCGGTTTAATTTTAGGGGGATTGGCAAATCCACCGGCGAGTATGATCATGGTGAAGGTGAGTTAAGTGATACCGCCACTGTTATGGATTGGCTGCAAATACAGTATAAAGATTCGCGAAACTTTTGGATCTCTGGTTTCTCATTCGGTGCCTGGATCGCCATGCAACTGTTGATGCGCCGGCCAGAAATCGCTGGATTCGTTATCGCTTCCCCCCCTGCAAATAAATATGATTTTAGCTTTTTAGCGCCTTGTCCTGTATCAGGCCTCATCCTTCAAGGAGATCGAGATGATGTTGTTGATCCTACCAGCGTTAACAATCTCGTCAAAAAGCTGCGACAACAAAAAGATATACAGATCAGCTATGAAACCATTCAGGGGACAGATCATTTCTTTTTAAACAAGCTGCAAGAGGCGTCTCAGCTCATTGAATCTTATCTAAAAAAAGAAGTATAAAAAGTTTAGGGAGCTACTTAGCTTTTGCGACTGTCTTCTGATTCAATAGTCTTAAAATCCGAGCGAGCTTGCTTCGCAGATCATGGCGATGCACAACCATATCAATCATGCCATGCTTAAGCAGGTGCTCTGCCGTTTGAAAGTCATCTGGCAGCTTCTCACGAATGGTTTCTTCAATAACCCGACGGCCTGCAAATCCAATCATTGCCTGGGGTTCAGCAATGGCTATATCACCGGCCATTGCAAAAGAGGCTGAAACACCACCAGTTGTCGGATCAGTGAGTAACACCAAATAGGGAAGGCCGGCACTTTTCATCATTGCAACAGCCACCATGGTTTTGGGCATTTGCATGAGAGAAAAAGCGCCTTCTTGCATCCGCGCGCCCCCTGAAGCCGTGATAATCAAGAGCGGCTTTTTAAGGCGGAGTGCTTCTTCAGCAGCTTTAACAATGGATTCACCGACAACAATTCCCATTGATCCACCCATGAAATTGAAGTCAAAAACACAAATTACCAATTTTTCATTGGAAATTGTTCCTGAAGCAATGCGAACAGCATCAGAATGCTTGGTTTTATCACGGTATGTTTTTAGACGCTCAGAGTATCTTTTGGTATCTCTAAACTTAAGAGGATCATTTAAAGCTTCAGGCAAGGTGATTTCTTTATACTGACCATCATCAAATAAAAACTTTAACCGCTGCTCTGCCGACATACGCAAATGATGATCACACAATGTGCATACATTGTGGTTACGCTCCAAATCGCGCACAAAAAGCATTTGCTCACACTTGGGGCATTTGGTCCAAAGGTTTTCAGGCGTTTCGTTCTTAGCTCCTACAAGAGCGCGGAGCTTTGGACGCACATAGTTGCTAATCCAGTTCATGTATGATCCTTCATAAGGTCAACCGAAGCTATCAACTTTATTAAAAAAAAGCAATATCATAGCGTTAGCTGAAAGCTGACTTGGTTATGAATTAAGACTTTCGTTCAATGCCTTACCCGCTTTAAAAAAGGGAATATAACGTGCACACACGTTGATTGCCTTACCTGTCCGCGGATCACATCCAACTCGGGGCGTGCGGTGTTTGACATAAAAAGAACCGAAGCCTCTTAGTTCCACACGATGATTTTTCTCAAGAGCTTTCACGATAGCATCAAAGAAAATTTTAACGATGTGCTCAACGTCCATTCTTGATTTTTG
>Ga0136558_1000411_pt1 | contig 24412 bp, 30 predicted proteins | sample AntRauTorckE6833_FD_101391 | JGI IMG/M metagenome (GOLD analysis project Ga0136558, IMG submission 101391) | Saline lake microbial communities from Rauer Islands, Antarctica - Metagenome Torckler E6 #833 | ecosystem: Environmental > Aquatic > Non-marine Saline and Alkaline > Saline | place...
TAAGTCAATTTTGTGTCAACTTATTCCAGGACTAGACAATTAGATAAAAAAAAAAACCGGAATCGTATTATCCCGGCCTTATAATTATACTGTCTGGAAATATATTTATTACCAGTCTTTATCGCTCTTTGTTTTTTCAGCAGCAGCTAATGCTTCTTTAATGCTTGGTGGCAGTATCACAGTATCAATTACATGAACTACTCCATTTGAAGCGTCTATATCAGCCATAGCAACTTTAGCATTGTCAATCATCACATTTCCGTAGCTGATGTCAACCGTAACTTCGCTTCCTTCTACGGTTTTTGCTTTCATACCATCTTTAAGATCGCCTGACATTACTTCACCTGCCACAACATGGTAAGTTAATACCGCGGTGAGTTTGTCTTTGTTTTCTGGCTTCAAAAGCATTTCAAGGACACCTTCTGGAAGTGCTTCGAATGCTGCATTTGTGGGGGCAAAAACGGTGAAAGGACCGTCGCTTTGTAGCGTCTCAACTAACCCGGCTGCCTTTACAGCAGTCACCAGGGTCGAAAGATCGTCGGTTGCAACAGCGAGTTCTACGATGTCACTGTCTTGCGCTTGTACGTTTGTTGACAGAAGCAGTGCAAATACTAATGCAAAAACTCCTGTTATATTTTTAAGTGTTCTCATGATAAATAGATTTGATTTATGTTGAATAGTCAAACCTTAAATGCTAACTGTACAATTTTCATTCCAATTTGAAAATTAATTCTTTTGTTCTCTCACCATCATGGCTACGCTTTTCTTGCCACTTTCTGTTACTTGTTCCGCTACCTGACTGAAGCCTAACGCTTTATGGAATTCCATAGAGTTTTTATTGGGAGGCTTTATGTTAATTTCACACAAAATTATTTCTTTGGAAGATTGTTCAAAAAGATACTCATATAGAGCCGTTCCAAATTTTTGCCCCCTGAATTTATCAGATATAACAATACGGTCTACATAGTCGAAGTCTGAATAATTGTTGCAGAAGAATTTATAATTCAGACTTTCATAATTGAGCCCTTTCTGAAGTACGATCATAAATCCGGCTAATTCTTTCTCCTCCTCAATCACCAAAAATGGATCTGCTTGCTCCAGGAACCGCTCCATATCCGAAAGCTCCACACTGCTGACATGTGGGAGTGCCGCTTCATTCATTTCCAATACTTTGGCGAGATCTTTGTCCTGAGCTTTTCTGATATTCATCAATAAAAAATTTGGTAATTGACAGATGAAATTTCGACGTTCCATAACCTAAATCAAACTAATTGTAATAGCCACATATGGACTGTAAAAAATCTCATTTCCAGCTCGATAACTCCGTAACCTATCTAAATTGTGCATACATGTCGCCCCAGCTTAAAGTGGTTGAGGAAGCCGGACTCATGGGGTTGGAACGTAAAAGAAACCCTTTTAAGATATCTCCGGAAGAATTTTTTGGAGAAACAGATACTCTCCGTGAGGAATATGCCCGGCTCATTAATGCCAAAGACCCAAAGCGCATTGTCGTGATCCCCTCGGTTTCTTATGGAATGGCAAACGTGGCCAGAAATCTCCCTTTATCCAAAGGTGATAATATTATTGTAGTGGGTGAGCAATTTCCCAGTAATGTGTATCCATGGAGAGAAGCTGCTTCTGAACACGGAGCGGAGATCACCACCATCACCCCGCCAAAAGAAATGGAGAACCGTGGCAAGATCTGGAATGAAAAGATATTAAATGCCATAAATTCAAAAACCAAACTTGTTGCTCTGGGGAATATTCACTGGGCTGATGGTACATTGTTTGATCTAAAAGCCATTCGCAAGCAATCCCGGGAAGTGGGTGCATGGCTCGCTATTGATGGAACCCAGTCGGTCGGGGCTCTCCCTTTTGATGTTTCTGAAATTCAACCCGATGCCCTCGTCTGTGCTGGCTATAAATGGCTTATGGGGCCATACAGTATCGGACTAGCTTACTACGGACCCGCTTTGGATAATGGAAAACCGGCTGAAGAGAACTGGATCAATCGCTACGAAAGTGAAAATTTCGCCAACCTTGTAAACTATAACGATGACTACCAGCCGGGAGCTTTACGATATGAAGTGGGCGAACACAGCAACTTCATTCTAGTCCCGATGATGCTGGCTGCTGTCCGACAGTTGAATGAGTGGGGGGCGGATAATATCCAAAACTATTGCCGGAATCTTATTTCTGATGGGATTAAAAAACTAACGGAATCAGGATACAAAATTGAAGATGAAAATTATCGTGCATCTCACTTGTTTGGGATTCGCTTAGGTGATGATCATGACATGGAAAAGATCAAAGCCAAACTTGAAGGACAGAATATCCTGGTTTCTTTTCGGGGCGACTCCATTCGTATTTCTCCAAACGTGTATAATACCAGGGAAGAGTTTGAGAACCTGGTTCAAGCCTTGGTAGATTAGCACAAAACCAACTAAATTGACTGAATACTTTAGATAATATTCTTCCCTATGAAAACGATGACCTGTAAACAATTAGGCGGTGCCTGCGATATGGAGTTTAAGGGTGAAACCTTTAAAGAAATAGCTGAACAAAGTAAAAAGCACGGTGCGGAAATGTTCAAACAAGGAGATGAACCACATCTAAAAGCCATGCAAGAAATGTCGGAGATGATGAACGATCCTGAAGCCATGAAGCAATGGATGGAAAAGAAACGCAACGAATTTGAATCTCTTCCGGAAGATAATTAGCCGCCTAAATCAAATAAAAAAGCCGACTCAAATGAGCCGGCTTCTAATTAATTCTCCTTTATACAAATCAGAAGTTAGCCTCCACTCACCACGGCTTTCATGTAATCTCTTCGCATTTCAGCAATAGCTGAAATAGAAATTCCTACCGGACAAACGGCTTCACATTCAGCGTAGTTAGAGCAGTCGCCAAAACCTTCTTCTTTCATTTGGTCAACCATAGCAACTACGCGATTTGAACGTTCGACTTCTCCCTGTGGTAGTTTATTTAGGTGAGCGATCTTAGCCCCGGTAAACAATGAAGCAGAAGCATTCGGGCAAGCCGCAACACAAGCTCCACAGCCAATACAAGTAGCGTAATCAAAAGCCTCATCAGATTTTTCTTTTTGAACCGGAATTGAGTTTGCCTCAACAGCAGAACCTGTCTTAATAGACACATATCCTCCTGCTTCAATGATACGATCAAAAGCAGAGCGGTCTACTACTAGATCTTTGATCACCGGAAATGAGGCAGCACGTGGCGGTTCAATGGTAATATGATCTCCATCACCGTAATTACGCATGTGTAGCTGACAAACTGCTACCCTTTCTTTGGGGCCGTGTGCCTGACCATTGATAACTAAATTGCATGAGCCACAAATACCTTCACGACAATCGTAATCAAATTCTACAGGCTCTTTGTCCTGCAGCATCAGTTCCTCGTTGAGTACATCAAGCATTTCGAGGAACGACATATGCTCATTTACATTATCGAGGGTGTATTCCTCAAAATAGCCTTTTGCATTAGGGCCGTCTTGTTTCCAATATTTCAGATGAATCGTCATTTCTTTGCTCATAGTGTCTTCCTTACTTGTAACTGCGTTGTTTTAACTCAACGAATTCGAATTCAAGATTTTCTTTGTGAAGGGTTTCTTCAAGGGAGCCATTCAGGCCTTTATATTCCCAGGCAGCTACGTATGAAAAGTCTTCATCATTACGTAAAGCTTCCCCTTCTTCGGTTTGATATTCTTCCCGGAGGTGACAGCCCGCTGATTCTTCTCGTTGAAGAGCATCCTGAGCCATCAGTTCGGCTAGTTCAAAGAAATCTGCCACTCGACCCGCAAATTCCAGATATTTGTTATAGTTGTTCTTTTCGCCGGGCACTTTCACATTCTGCCAGAATTCCTCTCGCAGTGCCTGTATCTCTTCAATAGCAGATTTAAGTCCCTCAGCATTTCTTGCGATTCCGATCTTGTCCCAAACGATCTTTCCGAGGGTTCTGTGGAAATCCACGATCGTGCGATCACCGTCAATATTAAGCAGTTTATCGATCTGTGCCTGAGCTGCAGATTCAGCTTCTTTAAAGGCATCGTGATCGGTTCCATATCGTTTACCGGGCTCTTGCTTTGCAAGATAATCACCAATGGTGTATGGCAGTACGAAATATCCGTCCGAAAGTCCCTGCATCAATGCACTTGCACCGAGCCGGTTGGCTCCGTGATCGGAGAAGTTTGCCTCACCGGCCGCGTATAATCCGGGAATTGTAGTTTGAAGATTATAATCAACCCACAAGCCGCCCATGGTGTAGTGTACGGCAGGATAAATTCTCATTGGCCGCTCATAGGGATTTTCACCCGCTATGTTTTCATACATTTCAAATAAGTTTCCATATTTGGCTTCGATGGTTTCACGTCCGTCTCTTTTGATGGCGTCACGGAAATCCAGATAAACCGCTAAACCGGTATCTCCTACTCCAAGTCCGTCATCACACACCATTTTAGCATTACGGGATGCCACATCACGAGGCACGAGATTTCCGAAACTTGGATAGCGCTCTTCCAGATAATAATAGCGTTCATCGTCAGGGATATCGTTTGGATGACGATCATCCCCTTTCTTCTTCGGCACCCAAACCCGGCCATCATTTCTCAAACTCTCAGACATCAATGTCAGTTTGGATTGATAATCTCCTGATACAGGAATACAAGTGGGGTGAACCTGAACATAACATGGGTTTGCAAAAGTAGCACCTCGTTTGTGTGCCCGCCATGCAGCCGTTACGTTTGAATTTTTTGCATTTGTTGAGAGATAGAATACGTTTCCATATCCCCCGGTTGCCAATACCACGGCATCGGCTTCATATCGGCAAAGCTCTCCAGAAACGAGATCACGAGTTATGATACCGCGTGCCTGTCCGTCGATCACAACCACATCCAGCATCTCGTGGCGTGGATGGTATTTGATATTTCCGTTGTGAACCTGACGCATCATCGCCTGATATGCACCAAGTAATAACTGCTGACCGGTTTGCCCACGAGCGTAAAATGTTCGGGAAACCTGTGCTCCACCAAAAGAACGGTTAGCTAAGTTTCCGCCATATTCACGTGCAAATGGAACACCCTGTGCTACTGCCTGATCAATAATTTCATTGGATACCTGAGCCAAACGGTACACGTTAGATTCACGAGAACGATAATCACCGCCTTTGATGGTATCATAGAACAGTCTCCAGATGCTGTCGCCATCATTGGGGTAATTCTTAGCGGCATTGATCCCACCTTGAGCTGCGATACTGTGCGCGCGCCGGGCTGAATCCTGAATGCAGAAGCTTCTCACATTATATCCAAGCTCCGCAAAACTGGCGGCAGCGGCTCCTCCGGCCAAACCTGTTCCAACTACGATGATCTCAAATTTTCGCTTGTTATTGGGAGACACCAATTTGATGTCCTTGATGTGCTTATCCCATTTATCTTCTAACGGTCCGCCGGGTACTTTTGAATCTAATTTCATAATCCTAAATCTATAGTCTTAAATCTTTAATCTCTTTAGTATGCGATAAGTGAGCCTTGTCCGCCGGTTAAGAAAATGTATAGCGGGATAAAAATGAAGCCGAGCATAAGCACTATGGCGAATATGTAGGCTCCGATCTGTACTTTTTTAGAAGTCTCTCCATTCTTCATCCCCAAGGAAGTAAAAGCGCTCCATGCTCCGTGCGAAAGGTGTAAAATTACCATTGAAAGCACTGCGATATAACCAAATGTAATGAGTGGTTTTTGAAATTCAGCAATAACCAAAGCTCGCAGATCTCTTCCTTCTACTCCTCCTGCCGACTCAAGTATAACTGTGCCTTCATCGGGAGTAAAGAGCCCATATTTAAAGTGCATAATATGGAATACCAAAAACACTAAAATGATACTTCCTGTCCAGATCATGCTTTTTGAAGCCAGTGATTGATGACTTGGTCCGCCTTTGGTTTGATAAGTATCATATCCCTCCGGTCGGGCTTTTTTACGCTGACGCCATATTGAGAATCCCAAAATGGCGTGGTAAAGGAAAAAGAAAACTAAACCTGCTTCAATAACATACAGTAAAGGCCCAAGGCTTTCGAGAGTGTATGTGTAAATATTGAAAGCTTGAGCTTCACCAAAAATAGTAAGGTTCCCGCCAAGGTGTCCGATCAGAAAAAGGATGAGACCAATTCCGGTGATACCGGTCATGATCTTTCGGCCAACCTGAGAATTCAGTGCTTTTATAAGAGAAGGCATGTTTTACGTCTTAGATAATTTCAAATTTCGATAAATAAAACAGTAACCAACTTTCTTTGGTTTCAATTATTTTTGAAAACTTATCAGAAAGCTTAACTGCGTGGAGAAAATCGCTTTTTCCTCTCTGAATAACAAGGCAGAATGGGTCTAAATATGATCGCGGATTTTTAGATTGAAGGGTTAAACAGATTCATTACCTTCAAGACAACAAAATTCCACCTATTGAAAACTACAAACAAGTTTTACGAATCCTCCTTTCGAGAGCGCGGGTCCAAGTTCATGGGATATTTGTTTCCGTCTGAGTCAGAAGAAGACTTTCAGGAAGAACTCGATAAGCTCAGATCCAAATACCCTGATGCCACCCATCACTGCTGGGCATGGAGACTCAATCCGGCTCAACCCAAAGAATTCAGTTCAGATGATGGGGAACCTTCGGGCACGGCCGGACTTCCCATCCTGAATCAGCTCAAATCTTTTGAAGTGGTAAACGCCGGAATTGTGGTGGTAAGATATTACGGAGGCACCAAACTCGGGAAATCCGGATTGATCGAAGCCTACGGATTAGCAGCTCAGGAATGCCTGGAAAAAGCAGATCTGTTCTCCATCAAACCTGTGCAGCTTTTTGAAATTCGATATCCCTATCCTCAGGAAAATATCATTCAAAAATTGAAGAATGATTATGGGCTGGAAGTACTGGAATCAGACTACATGGAAGACATTACGCTTACAGTTGCCTGCCCAAAAGATTCATCTACCAAATTCGAAGAAGAAGTTTTGGGGCTTGAACATCTGGATATTGAGTTTAAAAATTTGAAAGAATCTCATATTTGAATCGTGATGCACCGATAAACGAATGATCGATTTTTAACAGATGTTTATGGAACGTATTTGATAAATGCACCTTACCCATCAAACCCCTATTTTCTGAAAAAAGGATGACTATGAAGATCTATACTAAGAAAGGCGACAGCGGAAATACTTCTCTTTTTGGCGGACAAAGAGTCTCCAAAAGCTCCAAGCGCATCGACTCCTACGGCACCGTGGATGAACTGAATTCTATTTTAGGAATGGCAACATCGTTTGGTGTTTCAGAAAAAGGAGCAGAATTACTGGAAAATGTTCAACAGCAACTTTTTGTATTGGGAGCCGATCTGGCTACACCTCAGTCCAAAGATCATCGCATAGAACGTATCGGTAATACGGAAGTCGAGTTTCTGGAAAAAGCCATTGATGAAATGGAAGAGGCACTGGAGCCGCTTAAGAACTTTATATTACCCGGTGGCTCTCAAGCCGGATCTACCCTGCATTTTGCCCGCACGGTTTGTCGGAGAGCAGAGCGTATCACCGTAGAATGTCGTCACGAAGAGGAGATCTCAGAAGTGGCTATTATGTATATAAATCGTCTTTCCGACTTTCTGTTTGTATTAGCTCGCTATGAAAACAAACAAGCCGGAACCTTAGAAACATCCTGGGTTCCGGAACGCAATAAATAAATTCATCCAAGAACTTTAAAGAACAAATATTTCACATGGCATTAATGATCTCCGTCTCGGGTATCCGGGGCATTTTCGGCACCGACCTAACTCCACAGAACCTTTCAAAATTTACTGCTGCTTACGGCACCTGGCTTAAAGGTGGCAAGGTTGTATTGGGCCGTGATTCCCGCGTAACCGGAAAAATCTGTGAAGACATTGTTGCGGCAACACTTGCCAGCGTTGGCTGTAATGTGATAAAAGTGGGCATCGCCCCTACTCCAACCGTGGCAATGGGCGTTCTGAAACATAAGGCCGCAGGGGGCATTATCATTTCTGCCAGCCACAATCCGGCCGAGTGGAATGCACTGAAGTTACTGAATGAAAAGAGCGAGTTTCTGGATGCTGATCAGGGAAAGAAAGTGATCGAGATATCCGAATCCGGAGAATTTAACTATCAGCCTTTTGATAAGATCGGAAAGATCACTGAAGATCCCGACATGCTTGATGATCATATCCAAGAGATCCTTGATCTACCTTATATCAACGCCGATGAAATCGCCTCTAAAAACTTTTCTGTTGCTGTAGACGCCGTCAATGGTGCAGGTTCAGAAGCTCTTCCCAAATTATTGGGGAAACTTGGCGTAAAAACAGTACATAGAATTCACTGTACCCCAAATGGGATCTTTCCGCATAATCCCGAACCACTGCCCGAACATCTTGCGGAGATCTGTGAATTTGTAAAAGAAAAGAGCGTTGACCTCGGAGTGGTAACCGATCCGGATGCCGACCGGCTTGCCCTGGTTGATGACACCGGTAAATTATTCGGTGAAGAATACACTCAGGCCACAGCCTTTGATTTCATTCTTTCCAAAACACCGGGAGCCTGCGCTACCAATCTTTCCTCTTCACGAGTTTCGGATGATGTTGCTCGCGAACATGGACAAACCTGTCACCGATCGGCCGTAGGTGAGATCAATGTGGTTAAAGTTATGCAGGAGAAGAATGCTGTTATCGGCGGCGAGGGAAATGGCGGTGTGATCTGTCCTGATCTTCATTATGGTCGTGATGCCCTGGTGGGAGTAGCCATGGTGCTTCAACTTCTTACCGAAAAAGGAATTTCTTCCTCTGAATACCGAAACTCTCTTCCCGATTATTACATGAGCAAAAACAAGATCCAGCTGGATGAGTTGGGCAAAGATGCAGATGATGTTCTTGAAATGGTTAAAGAGCACTTTTCCAGTCTAAACCCCAATACCATTGATGGAGTTAAAATTGATTTTGCTGAAGGATGGGTTCATCTTCGGAAATCCAATACCGAACCAATTATTCGTATTTATTCTGAAGGAAGATCACCGGAAGCGGCCAAAGGCTTTGCTAACAAGATCTTTGATCTGTTGAAATGATCTTGGACTAAATGCAGAACGGAAACTTTGTTTGATCCGTTACTATGACGAATAAACAATTAATTAGATTAACTGCTATGCTTACGTGGCAAGACCTCAAGAACTTCGCTAATAATAGTAATCCGGAACCTCCAAAAAGGGTCGAAAAATCAGACCAGGAATGGAAAAAAGAGCTGACTGATCAAGAGTATGCCGTCACTAGATTGAAGGGAACAGAACGACCCGGGTCCAGTGATATGTGTCACCGCTTTGAACCCGGTTTATACGCCTGTGTTTGCTGTGGAACAGAACTTTTTGATGGCAATGAAAAATTTGAAAGCGGATCTGGTTGGCCTTCTTTCACTCAGCCGGTCAATGAAAATGCTGTTAAATATGAGATGGATTCTTCTCACGGAATGGTTCGAATAGAGGCCCTTTGTAATGTCTGTGATGCCCACCTTGGCCATGTTTTTCCTGATGGACCAGAACCCAGCGGTTTACGCTATTGCATGAATGCGGTTAGCTTGGAGAAGGTACAGGAGTAGATTATTATTACTATGGCTGGCTAATTAAACTTTTTAAGGTCACTCATTCTATAAATGATTTCTTCATCAGCAATCATCTCGTAAATGTTGATTATTAGCTTCGTTGGGTATCCAAATCTGGGATGATAATCCACCGTAATACTATACGCTTCATCACTATATTCTTCAATCAAATCAAACGCATCGTCAACGGTGATTGCATTTGTTTTCGCAAAAGTTGTGTATTCATCACTTTGTTCTCCTTCGTAAGCAACTTTTTGAACGGAGTTATTGACTATGCGGGCTGTATATTCTAATCCGATGCATTCACACGATCTTCTTTGAACAATTTCATAGTTAGAGAGCTGATAAGCTTCCCATCTTTCTTTAGGATTGGCAATATGACTAAAATCATCTTCGATTGGAACCGAAACAATTCCATTTTTTGAATTGCAGGATGCTATAAAAAATATTATTGAGATTACTACTAAAATTCGCATAATAAAGTCCTCTATTATCAATTGAATATTATTACTTACCAGGGATTCTCTAAATCTTCTTTGCTGTAGGTGTGCTCTCGGAAATTGAACATACTTACTTTAGTATCCTTAAGTAACATTGGGTCGTTCCCAAAAAGACGAAATAGTAGCGCAATGGGGGTCACAACCAGATAATAGACTAGGGAGAGCATAACCCGGGAATTGAACCAACCTAAGACTTCCGCAAGTTTGTACCATCCCCAAACCATCCGGTTTCCGACGGGTGGGATAAATGATAAAAGCCCCACCGCCAAAGCCAGATAGGCAAGTACGTCCGTATCAAAGATGGCGGAGAGTACCAACAAACCGGTAACCATCACCAATTGTGTTTTTGGTGTGGATGGGTCGTCTTTTATAAAATCCAGCGAGCGGGGTTCTAACATAATTACTTGATTTTGAAATAACCTTGTAGCTTCCCTATGAGCTTCAAGGACTTTCAGACGCTTGAAGGTTTTCATTCTATACTAATTAAAATAAGGTGTAAATGAATGGTGCTATTGAAGAACCGCCTCCAATCACAATTAAAAAACCAAGCAGCAGTAAGACTACAATTACCGGTGCCAGCCAGAATTTCTTCCGCTGCTTCATGAAGTTCCATAAATCTTTCAGTGTTTCCATAGGTCAATCTTTATCAAACGTAATTTTTTTATTCCATTCTGGCTGGTCATTCTTATCAAAAACATAATCACCGATCACCAAATAATCCATTTCTGTATTCATAAAACATTGATAGGCATCTTTGGGTGTACAAACAATCGGTTCACCCCGAACATTAAAACTGGTATTTACGACCATCCCAACGCCTGTTTTTTCTTTAAAAGCTGTCAACAGCTTCCAATACCGCGGATTTGTTTCTTTATGAACCGTTTGCACCCGGGCTGAGAAATCAATGTGGGTGATGGCGGGAAACGTGGATCGTTCATACGCCAGCTTCTCGCGTAATGGTAAACTATGATATTTTTCCGGCAACTCTTTTCGGTGTTCTTCCTTCACCTCCTGGACCAATAACATGTAGGGGGAATCAGAAGTTAATTTAAAATACTGATCTGCATCTTCCGCCAAAACCGATGGAGCAAAGGGCCGAAATGATTCACGGTATTTGATCTTCAGGTTCAGCTTCTTTTGCATCTCAGGATTTCGGGGATCTCCAAGTATAGACCGCCCCCCAAGCGCACGGGGACCAAACTCCATTCGTCCCTGAAACCATCCCACTACCTTACCATCATCCAGCCATTCCGCAACTTTTGGATAGAGCTTCTCCTCTTCTACTTTTTCGAACGTCGGTTTATGTGTTCTAAGCTGCTGCATAATTTCAAACTCATGAAAAACCGGTCCAAGATAGGAGCCTTGCATAGCATCCGGCTTTTGTGGGGACCGGTCATTACCAAAATAAATATGGTGAGCTGCAAGTGCCGCTCCTACCGCCCCGCCTGCATCACCCGCTGCAGGCTGAATATAGATCTCATCAAAAATGCCTTCATTCTGAATCACGCCATTGGCTACACAATTCAAGGCCACTCCGCCCGCCAGGCACAAGTTTTTCGAACCTGTGATTCGCTGCGCTTCTTTCGCCATCTTAAGTACCACTTCTTCCGTTACTTTTTGAATAGCCAGCGCCAGATCCGCTTCGTGTTGCTGAAGTTCAGTCTCCCCTTCTCTTCTTGGAAAGCCAAAAAGTTCTTCCCATTTTTTCACCTTCACCATTTTCAGGCCCGTGGCATAATTAAAATAATCTTGGTTGAGGTAAATAGATCCATCACCTTTTAGCTCAATCAGTTCCGTTTTAATCTTTGAGATATATTCTTCCGTCATTTCGGAATCAGGATTTCCATAGGGAGCTAATCCCATCAACTTATACTCTCCCGAGTTCACCCGAAATCCTAAAAAATAAGTAAATGCTGAGTACAATAGTCCCAATGAATGGGGGAAGGTTAGCTCACGCTGAATGGTAATTTCCGTTCCCTTTCCTGAACAAATGGAAGCCGTAGCCCACTCTCCTACTCCATCAATAGTGAGGATGGCTGAGTCTTCAAAAGGAGAGGGATAAAACGCACTTGCGGCATGACTTAAATGATGTTCTGGGAATAACAACTTGAGCTTTTTGTTGTCATAACCTCCAATATTGGCCAGTTCTTCCCGCATCACCCGCTTCATAAACATCTTCTCTTTCAGCCAAACCGGCATTGCAGTGATGAAGGATTTCACCCCGCGAGGAGCAAATGAAAGATAGGTTTCCAGCAACCGTTCAAACTTTAACAGGGGTTTATCATAAAAGGCGATCGCATCCAACTCTTTAAGAGTAACTCCTGCCTCATCAAGACAATATTTGATTGCATTAGCAGGGAATTGAGCATCATGTTTTATTCGCGTAAAACGCTCTTCTTGAGCAGCAGCTATAATTTCACCATTCAGCACAATAGATGCAGCTGAGTCATGATAAAAAGCTGAGATTCCTAATATAGCCATATATTTTTTGATTAGGTGAAAAGATACTAAATCTGAGGTTTCATTCTTCACTTTCTAATTTGAATTTAATTTAGAGCCGTTTCTATATTTTGCATCTACAATTTCTTATCCCACCCATACTTTTGTATTTTCTCGCTCAATTTTCATCTTCAAGACTTAACATGATTATTTCAATGACGGGCTTCGGACGCGGTGAAGCCACTGAAAATGGTATAACCGCTACCGTTGAGATCAAATCTTTAAACAGCCGATATTTTGATGTAAGTACCCGCCTTCCTCAACGACTGCAAGACAAAGAACTGGAAGTAAAGGAACTGGTTCAGAAAACCGTGAATCGTGGAAAACTCAATATTACGGTTTACGTTACGGAAGCCGATTCGGCGGGACCTTCAATTTCTGTTGATGAAGCTAAAGTAAAAGGCTATACCAAAATACTTGAGGAACTCCGTTCAGCTGCCGGTATTGATGACCCGATATCGATCAGAGATCTTACTCAATTCAATGACGTGTTCATCAATAAAGAAGAAGATGAAGCCATCATTGAACAAAAGTGGGAAGTCGCCTTAAAAGCTCTTGAAGAAGCTGTTTCATCACTCCTTAAGATGCGGACCCAAGAAGGAGATCAGCTTAAAAATGATCTGGTTGATCGCATCAGGTTTATTGAATCCAACCTTGAGATCATCACAACTGAAACAAATGGCCGAGCTAAAGAAGCCAGGGATAAGCTGCTTGAAAGAATTCAGACCCTGATCGATGATGACAAAATTGACGCAGACCGACTGGAACTGGAGGTAGCTGTTTTAGTCGACAAAATGGATGTTACGGAAGAGATCGTGCGACTTCGATCCCATCTCAAGTTCTTTATTGAAGCCGTTGAACAACCGGAACCGGCAGGACGTCAGCTCAATTTCCTCACCCAGGAGATCAACCGCGAACTAAACACCATTGGTTCCAAGGCCAACAATTCCGAGATCGCCCAATATGTCGTCAAATGCAAAGAAGCCCTCGAACAGATCCGTGAACAAGTACAAAACGTAGAATAAAACAGAGTTGAGACATAAGATGTAAGACTTGAGGTCTCTCATCTAATATCTCAATACTATTATGAAAAAAGGCAAAGTAATCATCTTGGTGGCACCCAGCGGAGGCGGTAAAACGACTCTTGCGCGCAGACTTTTTAAAGACTTTGAAGATTTAAAATTTTCCGTTTCTGCAACTACACGTCTCTCAAGGAAAGGCGAACAGGACGGAAAGCACTACTACTTCCTTTCTGATGCTGATTTTGATCAAAAAATTCAAAACGATGCATTCCTGGAGTGGGAAGAATTCTATGGCGGAAAGAAATACGGTACACTGCGTTCAGAAGTTGATAAGAAACTAAATTCAGGGTATTTTGTTCTGCTTGATATTGAAGTAAAAGGTGCAGTGAATGTAAAGCAAATTTATGGCAATGAGTGCCTGAGCTTATTTATTCAACCACCTTCTATTGATATCTTAAAGCAGCGCCTGATAGATCGTGGTACGGAAGATGATGAAACACTTTCACTGCGGCTTGAACGGGCAAAAGAAGAACTTACATATGCTGATCAATTTGATCAGGTTATAATTAATGATGATCTAGATACGGCCTACGCACAGGTTAAAGAAGCCGTACTCAAATTCATGAATCAAAACTGAGACATCCATGGCAGTCCAAACATTAGACATTGAGAAACTTAAATTCAAAACAGGTAACAAATATGAGTTACTTGTGATCCTTTCCAAAAGAGCTCGACAAATTGCTGCTCAGGAAAAATTAGAACTGGATGAAAAACTTCAGTACTTCGAAGGATTTGAAGAAGAAGATGAGTTTTCATTTAACGAAGAGCAGGAGAACATCTCCAAAGCCTTCGAAAAACTTCCACATGCGACTCAACGTGCTATTGTGGAAATGCAGGAAGACCTGATCTACTACCGTCATCCTGACAAAGAAGAATAATTATGCTTTCCGGTAAACGCATAATTCTTGGTGTTACCGGTGGAATTGCGGCTTATAAAGCTGCTTTCTTATTGAGAGAATTTCAAAAAGCGGGAGCTGAAGTCCGCGTCACCATGACGCCCTCGGCCACCCGCTTTGTTGGTTTAGAAACCTTTGCTTCCCTTTCAGGCCATGAAGTGGCCGTTGATATCTTTCCTGACGAACCCGGTTCAAGTGACTGGACACGCCACATTAATTGGGGCGAGTGGGCTGATCTTTTTGTGATTGCACCATGTACCGCAAATACGCTCGCTAAGATCACCAATGGCATTTCTGACAATATGCTCTCTAGTACCGTATTAGCAGCTCGCTGTCCGGTTCTCATCTGCCCTACGATGGATGGTGAGATGTACGAGTCACCCGGCGTTTCCAAAAATCTTAAGAAAGCAGAAGAATTCGGATATCACATACTTGAACCTGAAACCGGTTATTTAGCAAGCGGCTTGGAAGGAAAAGGGCGGCTACCGGAGATCGAAGATATTTTGGAGAAAGCTTCTAAGATCATTGGTTCTGTTACAGGGCCGCTGGAAGGGAAAAAAGTAGTGGTTACTGCCGGCCCCACACGCGAGCATATCGACCCGGTTCGATTTATATCTAACCCCAGTTCTGGAAAAATGGGAGTTGCAATGGCTGAAGCTGCTCAAAACCTGGGAGCCGCAGTCACCTTGATTCACGGTCCGTTATCTATTTCAAAACCTGAAGGTATTCATTCAATAAATATCACAAGCACGGCTGATCTCTTTAAGTCTGTGCAGGAATACGCAGATGCGGATGTGATCATCATGGCAGCTGCGGTATCTGACTTCACTCCAACTGAAGTTCACCAACATAAAGTGAAAAAAGATAACGGAAAGAGCTCAATCAAGCTTAAAAAGACTCAAGATATTTTGGCGTGGCTCGGAGAGCATAAGAAAGACAGGCAGGTATTGATCGGCTTTGCCATGGAGACGGAAAATCTTATTAAGAATGCTACTACCAAGCTCAAAAAGAAGAATGCTGACTGGATCATCGCTAACTCTCTTAACGATAAAGATGCCGGATTTGAAGGTGATACTAACAGAGTTCATTTATTAGCAAAAGACTCCGATCAGAAATTTCAGGGTACTAAGAAAGATATCGCTATTGAGATCTTAAATACGATTTTCAGGAAAAAAAGTGATGAGTGATAACGTAATGAAGTATACCGATCACTCTTTTATAAATTCCAGTTTTTAATTTGAGGCAAGAAATTTGTTGTAAGAACCAAAGTAACTTAAGCCTACTTTATCACTCATCACTTCCTCACTTTAAACCATCCACTTATATACACGATACGTCTTGGCAATTTTACAGCCAAGGGCTTCCAAACTGCGACGCATGATCCAGTTCTTTTCACTCACAAACCCTCCTTCCAGTACTTTTAGGTTAGGATAATGTTCTTTTGTCCACCGAAAACCTTCCATAAAAACCAACGCTTCCAGCCCTCTTCCACGATATTTTGGGTCCGTACCAAAAGCCAGCGGACGGAATTTAGAAGCTCTTTTCTTGAATCCGATCAGTTTCGGAAAATGCCACCATTTCAACTTTCCGCCGGTTTGGGCTGAGATCTCATGCAGATCAGGTACACTCACCAAAAACGAAGCCGGCTCTCCATTCACAAAAACGATCGGAGACGTTTCAGGCATCAGTACAGGCTTCAGCTTTTTGATCATCTGTCGGATCGTCTCCTGCGTAATTCCTATAAATTCCTCTTCCCTTTCCTTCACCACCTGATCATTAAATGCGCGGTTGTAGATCTGACGGATCAATTCCCCATCACGTTCCAGATTTTTCTTATCAATGGGGCGGATTTCGATTGAATCCTGAGATTTAAGTCGTTCCGTTATTTTCAACAATCGCTCAGGCTGAGGCTGATCCATTTGAAGCTGATACATATACAGATCATCAAACTTTTCAGGAGAAGTAGCTTCGATCAATTTCTCATAATATTCATGGTGATATAGCATTCCATAAACGTTAAGATCCTGAAAACCATGAGTCAGGATTCCCCAGAACGTATCATTTTCACCAAAATTTATCGGTCCGCGAAATCCTGCATATCCTCTTTCCTGATGCCACTTTTTGGCAAAGCTTACTATTTGCTCAGCAATTCCGAGACGATTTTCCATTTCAATAAACCCAATTCCGCCTAGCTTCGGATCGTAGCGTTCGTCTTTTTCCGGATCAACAAACAAGGCAAACCTTCCCACTACATGATCTTTGTACAACACCAGGAACCGCTCACATTCACCACCCTTTTCAAACCGCTCATTCTTTTTTCGATCAAAAATATTCTCAACTTCAAACCGAAATGGAGGGCGATACCATGGATGATCCTGATACAGGCGTTCCGGAAGCCGGTGAAATGCCTCTATATGTTTTTGAGTTTCAATTTTTTCGACCTTAAAAGACATACCTTTTTTACTGCAGAAGTTTATAGATTTAGGATGAAGGTAAATCTCTGAAATTAAGTTACCAAGCTCTGTTTATGTTACATAAGAAAAATGGGAAAATCGTGATCACTGCCCTGCTTGCTATTTCTTGTATTGTGAGCGGTGTTCTGCTTGCTGCTTCTCCAGCTTATAAAAATTATAAGATTGAGAATTCGCAACAGCTTGATTCCCTGCTTAACGTTCATATCCACAACTCCCTGATCACACCTTCCCAGCTTCAGGTATCTAATATTAAAATAGATACCATTTTTACCCGAAAAGAATACCGCATTCGGGTGCCATCTTATTTTTCAAAGACCTTATTTCATATTGGATTACACAAAGAGCTGAATACATTCAGCATAGATACCCCGGCTAAAATAAATTTTCCGTCCCGCGATATGCATATTTATGTATATAGTGAAGGAACTGTACTCCGAACTCTTCGTTTAACTACGGACCCAGATCTTGATACTTTACGTATCGACCCCACTTTAATGGAACCCAATTAATTATGTCCGACCGGTCTGCCATACTGAAACGTTTTGAGCTGCAGGAATATCCACAGCCCGAGTTATTCAAACTAAAGTATCCTATTTTTTTATGTCACGGTTACGGAGCAATTGGCTCGGTCATTAAGTCTGGTCCGTTGCATGATCCCTGCATGGAAATTCGCGGACATGGAGTGGCAGCCATAGCTCCCAATATAGTTCCCTATGCCCGCATCGAAACGAGGGCAGAGAACTGGGTACAATTGATCGACCGATTCTGCAATGATCATAATTATGATAAAGTGAATGTAATAGCCCACAGCATGGGTGGATTAGACATGCGTTGTGCCCTCTCCAAAATGGATATCAGCGAGAAAGTCGAAAGCTTAACTACTATAGCCACACCGCATCATGGTGCCAGTTTAGCTGATCTGGTATTAAAAGCACCCGAACTGCTTACAGAAAAACTCAGTTTGGTGTTTGATTGGTTCGGTGACAACGTATTTCCCAAAACAAAAAGTGATGCTTTGGGATCTTTGGAACAGCTTGCTTCCAAATATGTCACCGATATCTTTAATCCCAGTCATCCTGATGTGGATTCCGTTTCTTACTATTCCTACAGTGCAGCCGTAGGGAAGGGAACAGATCATTCTATTAATCCCGTACTGAAATTTCAGAATGTTCAGATCTTTGATAAAGAAGGCGAGAATGATTCTTTTGTATCTAAAGAAAGCGCGAAGTGGGGGACCCATCTCGAGACTGTCCCACTGTCTCATTTATCTCAAATGCATCTTCAGATGAATAAAGAGAGCAAAAAGATCTATGAACAGTTTTGGGTAAATGTGATCAAGCGATTAGCTGAAAATGGGCATTAAGAATTATTGACTTCTTGTTCCTGAATTCAAAAATATGAAAGTTCAAGTACTTAAATCACCAAGTACTTTTTCTATAAAATTATTCTCCAATAATCTTTGAATGTCTTTTAAACCAATTTGCCGAATTAAAATGGTTTCTTTTTCTATAGCAGGAAATATTCTTTCAATTTCTTCTTGACCATCTTCCCAAGGTTTAAAACTTCTTTTTGATATAAGTACCTGAGGAGTAGCACCGGCATTGGGTGAATCGAACCGATTCCATACATATTCCTGCAAAGCAATATTCTTCATTGCATTCCCTAAAGCTATTTCATCAAAAGTATAAACCGAGGTTAAATATTCTAAACCAATATTTATATCGGTTTCGTTAGATAAGCCTACAGTGGTATAACCAACATTATTTGTTAAAGCCCAAGCTTCGACTACGTTTGAAATATCTTCTATTACTTTGGGTAAATTTTTGTCATTTGCTGAAGGACAAAATGAACAGCCTATAAAAATTAAAGCGATTTCTATACTGTCTGAGTAGACATTCTGAGTATCTGCTGTAGATTCTAAGTTCACTACATTCCAAGATCTCACACTCCAAACTACTAATACAGTAATAAGCAATACTGCTAAAGTTGCGGTTATAAATTTTTTTGAAAAAAAACTTACCTGAGGATGTGCTTGAAGAGCCTGAATTCATTGTTTGGGAAATTAAAATCAGTGGTTATAACTGTAGAACTATCCTTATAAAGGATAATATCATACAAGTCAGAATTGAACAACTCTCCTGTCTCAGAATCTACCAAAATAGATCGATAGTTATACTCTGGAAGAGGAGTGTGCTCGGGATCACCAAAATATTTTTGAGGTTTAAAATGGCTTATCTGGAGTAAGGAATAACGGCTTTCGGGTAAAGTCCTTAATCTGTATTTGTACTGATAGAGTCCTTCATTTGTATGAGGAAAATGTCCTGGGCCATAGTCTTTAGAGTTTTCAATATGCTCCATACTCATATAATTATCTAATTTTGATAACCAATTTCTGTTTCCATCTGGATCATATCCAAAAATAAAAGAGAAATGTTTTTGATAGGCTAACAATATATTTGTCTGCTCATTACAGTCTAGTAAGGTTTCACTTAAAAACCCTGCAGTCACGGGTTGCCTATTTGCCGAATGATATAAATAACCAAATGTAGTGTCTGGCTCAAAACTAGATAGATCTATCCGAGTAATAGGATAAGAAACATTATAATCAGCTCCTTTTTTAAAACGTTCATCCACAGAAATACCACTCAATGTTACTTTTTTTAAGAAACGCTTATCAATATTTATGCCACTTACATACAAGTAGTTACCTAACTTGCACATATCAAAGGAGCTTTGGAATTTTAAAGTGATGCTATTTGCATACTCAAATCTTTCTCCAATTCTTTCATACACTTCTATTTCAAATGCATCTAACATATACAACCGATTAGATTCATCATCAAGTTCAAAACTTATAAGATCCATCAACTCTCCAGGGCCACGTCCACTTTTGCCTATTTTATATTCCGGCTCTCCTTTTTGATTGTACACTTGTATCGTATTGGTCCAACGATGAGAAATATAGATAAAGCCATTACTGTCTATATCCACTTTGTTCGGTTGCTCGTAAAACTCATCCTCAACTCGTGTGCGGCTATTTATGGAAATGGTTTGCTCTATAGAAGTTGTATCAAAAAAGAAGGGCAGAGAAATTAGAGAATTATTCGAAAGATTCAACCGATGATTCACTTCATCTTCGGCAGGCTGCAACTCGGTAATTGGGTGTCTCCACTCTTTCTGAGAAGGAGAACACCCACCGAGTATTAGCATAAAACAAATTAATTTAAACTTCATCAAAATGTTCTATTCCAGCTCTATAATACAGCCTCCACAAGGTCCCCCATCATTCCCGGAACAATTACCAGCAGGATAGTTAAAATTACAAAATTCTATTGGTTCTCCACCAGGACCCCATGGTTCTTGATCGCATGACCCCATACAACTTGAAGTAGTGTCAGCAGAAGCTGGCAGTGAAAGACCTATAGCTACTCCTATTGTAACTATACCACACAGAAAAAATGCTCTTAAAAAGTTGCTATACTTATTCATGAGTTTATCCATTACTTTATTTTTAATGAGTTTATATGTAAAAAAAATTATGAATAAGTCAAGAAATTTTATTGGAGTACAATAAAATCATAGATATAAGAATTTTTTTACTATTTATATCACTCATTCAAACTCTTATCATCCACATTTTCAAGCAGATGATATGCGGTAAGATCATATTGAATGGGCGTGACCGAAGCTTTTCCATCATTCAGCACATGAATATCAGAATCTTTGCCTTCATCCAGTAATTCAAACTTTCCGGTCAGCCAGTAGTACGCACGGTCAAAAGGGTCTTTACGGCTCTCATACTCTTCCACATAACGACTATCGGCCTGTCGTGTCCATTTTATTCCCGTAAATTCGCCGGCAGGTGCATTTACATTCAGGGTAATTCCCCGGGGCAGGCCATTTTTCAATACAAAACCCATCACTCGCCGTGCAGCTTCCTGGCACCCTCGAAGGTTAGCGTCTTCGTTAAAATCTGTACAGCTTACTGCTATAGAAGGATAGCCTAAAATGGTGCCCTCCGTAGCTGCACTCACCGTTCCTGAATACATGATGTTAATTCCCGCATTACTACCGTGATTGATTCCGCTTACCACCATGTCGGGTTTCCTGTCCAAAAGCTGTCCATGGGCTAACTTCACGCAATCAGCAGGGGTTCCGTTAACCGCTTCTCCCTGAAATTTATCTGCTACCGTGAATTTGCTTGCACGCAGCGGAACCTGAATAGTTATGGAATGCCCAACAGCACTTTGCTCTTTATCGGGTGCTACGATATAAACATCTCCGAATTCGGAGGCTACTTCAGCGAGCGCTTTTATACCGGGTGAGAAAATGCCATCGTCGTTACTTACTAAAATGAAAGGTCTTTTTGAGTCGCTCATCCGCCGTACTGCTCGTCTTTATTTGGAAATTCTTTGTTCTTGACGTCTTTGATATAATTTTGAACGGCATCGGTCATCACCGAATTCAGATCGGCATACCGCCGTAAAAATCTTGGGTTGAATTCTTTGTTGAGTCCCAGCATATCATGAAGCACCAAAACCTGACCGTCACAAGAAGGGCCTGCGCCAATTCCTATAGTTGGAATGGATAACTCTGCGGTTACTTTTTCGGCAAGATTAGCAGGAATTTTTTCGAGCACCAGGGAGAAACATCCGGCTTCTTCCAACAATTTGGCATCGCGGATCAACTCTTCAGCTTCTTTATCTTCGGTGGCCCGTACTTTGTAGGTTCCAAATTTATAGATGCTTTGCGGAGTGAGTCCCAAATGCCCCATCACCGGAATTCCGGCATCCACAATACGTTTTACCGTATCCACGATATATTTGCCGCCTTCCATCTTCACTGCATGTGCGCCGGCTTCCTTCATCATTCGTCCGGAGCTGATCAATGCTTCTTTGGTCGTTACCTGATAACTCATGAAAGGGAGGTCAGCTATCACTAGCGCTCGATCTACTCCGCGAACCACACACGAAGTGTGATAGATCATATGCTCGAGCGTCATAGGAACCGTGGTTTCGTGTCCTGCCATTACATTACTGGCAGAATCACCCACCAGAATAATTTCAATACCGGCCTGATCAATAATTTGAGCCATCGTGAAATCATAAGCCGTAAGCATGGAGATCTTCTCCCCTTTCGACTTCATGTCCACTACCGTTTGGGTCGTGATCTTTGCAGGTTTACCGGATGATTTTTGGGTACTCATACTTTCTCCCGTGGAACCAACGCGGCAGAGGCTTCCAGTTCACAGGCAACTTTTCCATCCACTGTCGCTTTGCCGGTCATGGTAACAAAGTTTCTTTTTTTACTTCCCAATTCTACTTCCAGCATCAGTTGGTCTCCCGGAACAACCTGTTTTCTGAATTTGCACTTGTTGATACCGGTAAATACCATCAGCGTTTCCTCTGGATCATCAGCTTGCTGGGTCATCAGCATAATGGCACCGGCCTGTGCGAGAGCTTCTACTTGTAATACTCCCGGCATAATGGGCTGACCGGGGAAATGTCCGTTAAAAAACTCTTCGTTTGCTGATACGTTCTTATACGCTTTGATGCTTGTCTCTTCTAATTCCAGCACGCGATCTACCAATAAAAATGGATAGCGGTGCGGAAGTATTTTTTTAATTTCTTCTATAGTCATAAAACTGTGTTCTTTTTGTTAGAGCGATGAATATACCATTATTGAACCACTCCTACATAAACGTATGCAATTCCGGCCGTTAACTTTACAGCTCTTCTGCTTTTGAAAGCTCCTGACTCATTCATCAATGCCAGGAACTTGTCTCCTGCCGGGAATTTCGCACTGGTTCTTGGTAAATAGGTGTAAGCTTCACGATTGCCACTCAGCCATCCGCCAATTGCAGGCATAATATGCTGACTGTATAATTCATAAGGAAATTTCATAACACCTTTGGGTTGACCGAATTCCAGCACAACTACTCTGCCGCCCGGTTTCACTACACGAGCCATATCCTTCAGTGCAACAACCGGATCATCCACATTGCGAATTCCAAAAGCGATACTGGCAATGTCGAACTTCTTATCTTCATAAGGCAGGTTCATTGCATCGGCAACTTCAAAGTCGATCTTCAGTCCTTCTTTTTCGGCTTTTGCAGGAGCAGGTTCGATCATAGGAGCACAAAAATCAGTACCCATCACATAGCCGGAATCACCCACTGTTTTTTTAAATTCTATAGCCAGATCACCGGTGCCCGTTGCGCAATCCAATACGTGATCACCTTTATGGGCTCCGCTTTCCAATACTGCTTTTTTCCTCCATGCATGATGCACTCCAAATGACAAAACGCCATTGATACGGTCATAATCATCTGCGATATCCGCGAACATGGATCTTACTTTTTCACTCATAGATCTTGGTTGATTTAACTTTTGGTCATAAAACCAGAAGCAGACTAAAATGGTTCTTCAGTTAATGGTAGAAAGATAAGGAATTATGGGACATAGATAATACCGATCTAAGGGGATTTACTGCTCAAGCTTTATTAGATCAGCTCCAGCAGGTGATCTGTCATATTGAGCTCCACCGCTTCAAATTTCCCTTCCTTCCAGCTAAGACGATTGATAGCTCCGTTCTGATGCTCGATCTTATGCATGTTCTTTAGGCCATGCCCCAACCATTCAGATAACAAAATACGGGTCAGTCGGCCGTGTATCATGAATACAATACTTTCTTCTTCTGATGTTTCCAGCACTTCCTGGACCTTGCTATTCGCCCTGCTAAAAGTCTGTCGGGGTGACTCCCCATTTTCCGGAGCATAATCAACATTCCCCTTACTCCACTGTTCATGAACTTCCAATACCTGATCTTTTATTTCTGTGAATACCTTTCCTTCTAACACTCCGAAATCAATTTCATCAAGTTCGGGATACTTTATGATTTCAAGCTTCCTCTTTTCAGCTAAAGGCTGAACCGTTTCATGAGTTCGGCGTAGTCCGCTTGCTACGATCTTCTGTATTTTGAACGGCTCAAGAGCCTCACAAATGGCTTTTGCCTGCAATAATCCCAATTCGTTGATAGATGCATCCAGGCTTCTGCCCTGAATAATGCTCGCTTTGTTGTTGTCCGTCTCTCCGTGACGAATAAAGAATAGTTGTTTCATAATTGAGATTCGGCTTTCCTCATTTCTTGTTCTTCTTTTCTTTGTGATAATTCACGACCCGTACTAACTCTTTTTCCATATCATCTACTTTCCCTGTCAATATTCCGTACTTCATCCCATACCTGATCAACAGCATATTCAATATCCGGTCTTCTTTAGATATTTTGGGTAAGCCGAAAAACTTCTTTTGTATAA